>Ga0209062_1000652_pt1 | contig 90900 bp, 100 predicted proteins | sample Coa_R2_2_FD_187158 | JGI IMG/M metagenome (GOLD analysis project Ga0209062, IMG submission 187158) | Surface soil microbial communities from Centralia Pennsylvania, which are recovering from an underground coalmine fire - Coalmine... | ecosystem: Environmental > Terrestrial > Soil >...
ATTCAAGGACGACCTGTCCCGATACCGCTCAAGACACGGCGCCAAGAACATGGCCGTCGTTCGCCGCTTCGCCCTCGGCCTCGTCCGCGCCAACAAAACCAAGGGAAGCGTCAAAACCCGCCGAAAAGCCGCAGGCTGGGACCCGCGCTTCCTCCTCCAAATCCTTCAGCTGCAGTGAAGTTAACCTGGATTCCGCGCCGTGCGGATCGACGTCGTTTAGCTTGACGGTCTGGATCAACGTATACATAATCGCGGCGCGCTCGGCCCCGCGCTCCGAGCCGGCGAAGAGCCATGATTTTCGTCCCAAAGCCAGACCGCGCAGCGCGCGCTCTGCGGCGTTGTTCGTCAGGCAGATGCGGCCGTCGTCGAGGAAGCGCGCAAAGGCCGGCCAGCGCGTCAGCATGTAATCGATGGCCTTGGCGACGGCGTTGTGCCGAGAGAGCTTGGCGCGTTCGGCGCGCATCCACTTTTCAAGCGCTGCGACCAATGGCGCGCTCTTTAAGCGGCGCGCGGCGCGCCGGTCTTCGATCGAGAGGCCGTTGATCTCGCGTTCGATATCGAAGATCGCGTCGATCTTTCTCACCGCCTCCAAGGCGATCGGCGAGATCGGCCCAGCGTTCTTGCCGCGCTGCGCATTGAGGCGATGTCGGCGAGCTCGAAAAGCTTACGCCGGCTATCCGCATAGCAAAATGGGCGTAATCGTGTCGGCTGGAGGCTCCCTCTCAAAGAGATCGTGGAGGCGATTACGCGTCGGCCTGCAGGATCCCGGTGAATTCTGCAAATGCCGCCACGAATGCTTGCCCGCCGGTCGGGTGAGGCGTAATAGACCGCTGCGGACAGACGCCGTCCCGCTTGCACATGTCGATCGCGATCGGCTCCTGCGCACCGGCGCGGACGTGGCGCCCCGAGAGGGCACGTCATAAAATGATGAGAGCTTGCGCCAGCTCGCGGTTTACTGTTGAGCAGCGAGACAGAGGATGCGCAGTGAAACGCTCGTGCGCCGTGGAGACCGTGCATGACCAGGAAAGTTCGCATCGGCATGTTGACGCCATCGTCCAATACCGTGCTCGAGCCGGTGACGAGCGCGATTCTTGCAGGATTGCCGGACGTCACCGCCCATTTCAGCCGCTTCAAGGTGACCGAAATCGCCCTGTCGGATTCGTCCGATCGGCAGTTCCAGCTCTCCGAAATCCTCCGCGCCGCCGATTTGCTGGCCGACGCCAAAGCGGACGTGATCGCCTGGAACGGCACGTCCGGCAGTTGGCTCGGCTTCGACTATGACGAAATGCTGTGCGAGCGGATCACTGCCGCCACCGGCGCGCCGTCCTGCACGTCCGCCCTGACGTTCCGCGAAATCCTCAAGGCTTGCGGCGCTCAAAAGATCGGCCTGATCACGCCCTACCTGGCTGACGTTCAATCCAAAATCATCGCCAATTGGGCCAAGGAGGGATTGGCGTGCAAAGCCGAGCGGCATTGCGGCTTGCAGGACAATTTCTCCTTCGCCGAAGTCGGCGAAGAAACCATCGCGCAAATGGCCCGGGAGGTCGCGAAGGAAGGATGCGACGCCATCGCCGTCGTCTGTACCAATATGCGCGGCGCGCCGCCGGCGAGCCGCCTGGAAAGCGAACTTCGTTGTCCGATCTACGATTCGGTCGCGACGACTTTGTGGAAATGCCTTCAACTGGCCGGCGTCGATTCTTCGCCTTTGCAGGGATGGGGCGCGCTGTTCCAGGCCGGCCCATCGCGCCTGTCCTCCTAAGGACGGGCGCGCCGGCGCGTTTACAAACTCGGCGCAGCGAAACCGAGCGGGCGCGCGGGCGAAAAATGTGCTTTCCTCCGCCTAAAAACTGAGCTATCGTCTCGCCGTTGTCAGTAGAAGCGGCAGACCGCATTACGGGCGCGCGTTGGCGCGCAAAATCCGGTTGGGGATTGCTGGCAAGCGATCGTTGAGATTGCGGCCCCGAAAGTGCTTCTAACCTCTAACCTCTTCTCAATAAGAGTCGTCGGACGTCGTGATCTCCCTGCGCGCGCGATTCCTCGCGCTCGTGGAGCTTGGCCAAATTCGGAGGCGACCGATGATCATCGACCTGAGTTGTTATCCGACTAAACTCGTCGACCTGGCATGGCGGCATGACGGGGCGCCGTTCACCGGCGAGCGTTTGCTTAAAATGATGGATGGGCCGTTCACGGTGAACGGCAAGCTGCGCCGCATCGACATGGCGTTCATCCAGCCGCCGCAGGGAAATACGATCTACACCGACGGCGTCGCGGACCTGCCCGGCAAAGAGGGCATTCGCGCGTATATGGCCTACACCGTCGAACTCGCGACAAAACATCCTGACCGATTCCTTGGATGCTTCGTCTACAACCCGCGCTATGGCGTCGCCAACGGCGTGGAGGAGATCGAACGCCATGCCAAGGAATACGGGTTCAAGATGGTGCAATTGCAGGCCAACATGCACGCCTATCGGCCTGATCGCGCCTTGGACTGGCTGCGGCCGGCCATGAAGAAATGCGCCGACCTCGGTCTTCTCGTGAAGGTCCATACCGGCGACGGGCCCTACAGCATCCCGACGGAATTCTATCCGATCATCCGGGAATTCCCATCGGTGAACTTTGTCCTGGCCCATTTCGGCGTGCAGACCGGCGGCGTTTATTGCTTCGAGCCGTTCCAGATGGCGCTGGACGCGCCGAACGTCTATTGCGAATCCGGCTGGTGCCTGCAGTCGCGCATCGTCGAGTTCGCGAAGGTGCTGCCGAAGCACAAGATATTGTTCGGCTCGGATACGCCGCCGAACGAGCCGGGCATGTGGCTGCGCCTGTTGGAGGTGCTCTGCCATGAGCCGCCGCAGGGCCTCAATCTCGATGAAGATACGCTGGAGGACTATTTCGGCAACAACCTTGCCCGGATGATCGGCCTGACGCCGACGCCGCCGCCGCGCAGCGTGCAGGAGGCCAAGGCGCGCCTATCGAACACTCGCGCCGCGCTCGAGCCGGCCTGAGGCCGTCGTCAGCATCATCTGGAATTCGGAGCAAGAGAATGATTATCGACACGCACCTCCATCCGACCAATCTGGTCGATGAGGCCTGGCGCCATACGGGCACGCCGTTCAATGGCGAGCGCATGCTCAAGCTGATGGACGGCCCTTATATGATCAACGGCAAGCCGCGCCGCATCGATATGGGCTTCATTCAGCCGCCGCCCGGCAATACCGGCTATCGCGACGGCAATCGGATGGGCCGCGACGGCATTCGCGACTACATGGCCTATATCGCCGAGCTCTGTCAGAAATACCCGGACCGGTTCATCGGCAATTTCACCTACAATCCGCGCTGGGGCCCTGAGAACGGCGCCGCCGAGCTCGAATTCCACGTCAAGGAATACGGGTTCAAGATGCTGAAGCTCCATGCCAATATGCATGGCTACCGGCCGGACCGCGCGCTCGACTGGCTAAGGCCGGCGATGAAGAAATGCGCCGAACTCGGCGTCGTCGTGTTGATCCATACCGGCGACGGACCGTACACGATCCCGACCATGTTCTATCCGATCATCCGGGAATTCCCGATGGTCAATTTTATCATCGGGCATTTCGGCATCCAGACCGGGGGCAATTATTCGTTCGAAGCCTTCTGGATGGCGATGGACACGCCGAACGTCTATTGCGAATCCGGCTGGTGCTTCCAGTCGCGCATCGTCGAATTCGCGCAGCAATTGCCGAAGGAGAAGATCGTCTTCGGCACGGATTCGCCGCCGAACGAGCCGGGCCTGTGGCTGCGCGAACTAGAGGTGCTCTGCCATGAGCCGCCGCAAGGCCTCGGCATTTCCGAGGAGCAGCTCGAAGCCTATCTCGGCAACAACATCGCGCGACTGGTCGGAATCGAGCCGACGCCGCCGCCGGCGACTCTGGAGGAGGCGCAGGCGAGACTCACCGACACTTACGCTTCGAAGCGCGTGCGGCAGCCGGTTTCAGTCTGAACCTCAGCGCGGCGGCCTTTAAGCCGCCGCGTGCACTTGCGGCGGGGGACACCCATGAGCGAGGGCGCGCAGCAAGACTTCCGCCGCTTCCTGGACGACTACCGGAAGGCGCATCCTGACGACGTCCTGACGATCGACGATCGGATTTCGGACGACCAGGACGCCACCGCTTTCATCTGGGAGCTGAACGTGAGGGGACGCGCGCCGCTGCTTCACTTCCGCAATGTCGGCGGCCTCGGCGTCGAGGTGGCGAGCAACGTGTTCGGCTCGCGCCTGCGCATCGCGCGGATGCTCGGGGCCGAGGAAAAAGGGCTCCACGCCGCCTATCAGGCGCGCTCGCGCCGGGCGGCGGCGCCGAAAGAGCTCAAAGACGGTCCAGTTCTAGAAAAAGTGCAGCAGGAGCGCATCGATCTCGCCACGCTGCCGATGCTCAAGCATTTCCACACCGACCGCGCCAAATACATCACCAGCGGGATCATCCTCGCCGAGCATCCGGAAACCGGCGCCGGCAATCTCAGCTATCACCGGGCGATGATCCACTCGAAGAACGAACTCGCCACCAGCCTGCATTCGCGCGGCCATCTTTGGCGCCTGCTCAACATGGCCAAGGAGCGCGGCGAGCCGCTCAAAGTCGCGATGGTGATCGGCGCGCATCCCCTGTTCATGCTGGCGGCCTCGGCGCGCCTCGCCTTCGGCGAGGACGAACGCGATGTCGCCGGTGGCTTGCTGGGCGAGCCCCTCGAAGTGGTGCGGACGCCCAAATATGGTCTGCGCATTCCCGCGCGCGCTGAGATGGCCCTGGAAGGCGTGATCGAACCCGAGGCGCATGTCGAGGAAGGGCCGTTCGGCGAATTCACCGGCTACTCGTCGGACCGTTCGACGAACAACCTGTTTCGCGTCGAAACGATCATGCGCCGGCGCGACGCGATGCTGGTCAGCGTCGCCGGCGGCAATTCCGCCGAACATCTCAATCTCGGCCGCGTGCCGCGCGAGGCCGAGATGGTGGAGAAGCTCAAGCAGCGATTTCCCAGCGTCACCGCGGTTCACTATCCGGCTTCCGGCACGCATTTTCACGCCTATGTCGCCGTCAACCCGATGCGGCCGGGCGAGGCGCGCCAGATCATGCTCGGCCTGCTCGGCTGGGACCCCTATCTGAAGACAGTCGTCGCCGTCGATTCCGATGTCGACATCACCCGCGATTCGGAGGTTCTCTGGGCGCTCGCCACCCATTTTCAGCCGCATCGCGACGTGGTGATCGTCGACGGATTGCCCGGCAATGCGCTCGATCCGTCCGCCTCAGGCGTCGGCACAACCTCCCGGATGGGGCTGGACGCGACGAGAGGGCCGGATTTTCACGGCGTACTCGCCAAGATCAGCGACGAGGCGTTCGGGCGCGCGCGCGCCATCCTCGCCAAGATCGACGGCCGGCAGGCTTAGCCTACCATGATCGCCAATCCGCAACGAAAACGGATCATTGTCGGGATCAGCGGCGCCTCGGGCGCGATCTACGGCATACGCCTGCTGGAAATCCTGCGCGCGCTGGACGTCGAGACGCATCTCGTCGTGTCGCAGGCGGCGCAAATCACGCTGGCGGCGGAGACGGAATACAAGCTCGCCGATGTCGAGGCGCTCGCCGACACGGTCTATTCCAACAAGGATGTCGGCGCGGCCTGTTCGAGCGGCTCGTTCCGCGCCGCCGGCATGATCGTCGCGCCGTGCTCCGCCAAGACGCTGGCCGAGATCGCCAGCGGCGTTACGCCGAACCTGCTCTCGCGCGCCGCCGACGTGACGTTGAAGGAAAGGCGGCGTCTCGTCTTGATGCTACGCGAGACGCCGCTCCATCTCGGCCACATCCGCGCCATGGCCAGCGCCACCGAGGCCGGCGCGATCATCCTCCCTCCGGTCCCAGCCTTCTACTCGCGCCCGACCTCGCTCGCCGACATGATCGATCACACGCTGGGCCGCGTTCTCGATCTCTTCGATATCGATGCGGGCCTGGTGCGGCGCTGGGAGGGCGGAAGGCGAGGCCCAAAATCCTGAAACGACGCCAGCGCCATAACATTCCCCCGTCATTGCGAGCGAAGCGAAGTAATCCATTCCTAGAGCGACGCTCTACGAAATGGATTGCCTCGTCGTTCCGCTCCTCGCAATGACGGCCGTCAAAGAGAGAATCCATGCGCGTCATCTACATCTATTGCCATCCGCTGCCGGAAAGCTTCCACGCCGCGATCCGGGCCGAGGCGGTGGCCGGGCTGAAATCCGCGGACCATGACGTCGATCTCCTCGACCTCTATGCGGAAGGCTTCAATCCTGTGCTGAGCGAGGATGGACGGCGCCACTATTACGATACGAGCGTCAACCAGCGCGGCTTGGAGCCCTATATCGCCAGGCTGCAAAAGGCGGAGGCCGCGGTCATCCAGTTTCCGACCTGGTGCTTCGGCCCGCCCGCGATGTTGAAAGGTTTCTTCGACCGGGTGCTGATGCCGGGCGTCGCCTTCGACATCAGCGAGCCTCGCCACGTCCGGCCGCTCTTGAAGAACATTCGCAAGATCGCCGGCGTCGTCACCATGGCCGCCCGCGCTATATGGTCTGGTACATGGCCGATCCGCCGCGCAAGCTGGTCACCCGATATTTCCGTTGGCTGACCGGCGGCGCGCGCGCCGAATATCACGCGCTCTATCACCTCAACACGGCGACCGAACGCGCCAGGCGGCAATTCATGGCGCAGGTCAAAGAGGCTATGGCGCGATTCTGAGCTTCCCCGCGACCGTCATTGCGAGGAGCGAAGCGACGAAGCAATCCAGGAAACGCTGAGGCTCCTGGATTGCTTCGCTTCGCTCGCAATGACGGTGGGGCAAGCGCCTCAAGCGAGGCACTGCAGAAGCAACGCCTCCAGATCGGACCGGACGAGATTGCGGCCGATGAAAACCAGTTTGCTGTAGGCCCTGTCCTTCCCCCAGGGGTGATCGGGCCGGAAATCGAGCAGGCTGTGCACGGCCTGCAGGACGTAGAAGCGGCTATCCCCCTCCATGGCGACGATGCCCTTGGCGCGGAAAATATCCTTGCCGCGCTCGACGAGCAGCTTCGTCAAAGCGGCGCGGAGCTTCTCCCGATCAAAGCGCCGGCCGTCAAAAACGAAGGATTGCGAGCTCACCGTCGGATCGTGCTGATGATCATGGCCGTGACCGTGATCTTCGTCGAGGTCGAGCAGCTTGGCCCGATCGGCGACGTAAGAAGGCGCGAAGCCGCTGACGCCGAGAATGCCGGAAAGATCGATCTTGCCATAAGACGCAAGGATGATGTCCGCCGTCTCGTTGAGCTTGCGGACATCCTTTTCGAGCGAGCCAATCTTTTCGTCGTCGACCAGATCGATCTTGTTGATGACGATGCGATCCGCGGCGACGATCTGGTCGACAGCCTGGTTGTCGCGTCCGTCAAGAACCGGATCATGGATATGCTGCGCAATATGCTTGGCGTCGACCAGCGTCACGATGGCGTCGAGGCTCACCTGCGCGCCAATCTCCTTGTCAACGAAAAAGGCCGTCGCGACCGGGGTCGGATCGGCGAGACCGCTCGTCTCGACGAGAATGCGCTCGAACCGGTCCTTGCGCGCGAGCAGCTTTCTCAGGATGGCAAGGAGATCGTTCCGCACGTCGACGAGGCAGCAGATGCAGCCGTTCTGCATCTGGAAAATCTCTTCCTCGGAGGCGACGACGAGATCGGAATCGACATCGACCTCGCCGAATTCGTTCTCGATCACGGCGATGCGATGGCCGTGATTCTCGGTGAGGATGTGATTCAGCAGCGTGGTTTTGCCGGCGCCAAGAAACCCGGTCAGGATCGTCACCGGGATTTTCGGCTGCGGAATTTCATAGGCCTGCATCACTCGGCTCCGCTTTTCTTGTCTCGCAGCGCTGCGCGCACTTGCTCGGGCGTGATCGGATAGTGCCTGAAGCGCACGCCGATCGCGTCGGCGACGGCGTTGGCGATGGCCGGGCCGATCGCGATGATCGGATCTTCGCCGACCCCTTTCGCTCCGTAAGGACCGCCGGGGTCCGGCGCAGTTTCGAGAATGATCGTGCGGATCGGCGGCATATCCATGGCGAGCGGCATCTTGTAATCGACAAAGCTGGGATTGAGCGATCGGCCGGTTTTCAGATCGATCTGGTAGTCTTCGCTCAGCGTGTGGCCGATTCCCTGTTGAATGCCGCCTTCGATCTGCCCTTGCGCCGCGATCGGATGGATCACCCGGCCGATCTCGTGAACCGGCACGACCTGGGTCACCGCGATTTCGCCGGTTTCGGTATCGACCTCGACCTCCACGAAATGCGCCGCGAAGGAATAGGATTTCCGCGGCGAATAGGTACCGACGCCGATGAGCTGGGCGGCCGGCATGCCCTTGGCGGGCGCAACCGCCTCGCGCAGGCTGATGCTGCGGTTCGTCCCCACGGCGAGGATGATCCCATCGCGAATGACGCAATCCTCCGGCCGCGCGCCGAGCTTCGGCGCGACATGGTCGAGCACCTGCCGCTTGACCTCCGCCGCCGCGATCTGCGCCGCGCGACCGCCCATATAGGTCGTATGGCTAGCGAAAGCGCCGATATCCCAAGGCACAACGTCGGTGTCGCCTTGCACGACGGAGACGGATTCAAAGGGAACGCCGATCTCCTCGGCGACGATCTGCGACAGCGCCGTATGCGCGCCGGTGCCGAGCCCGGCCGTTCCGGTCAGCAGGGTCACAGTGCCGTCCTCGTTCATTTTGACGACGGCGTTTCCCTGCTCCTTGATGCCCGGATAGGCGCTGCTGCCATGCATCTCGCAGCCGACGCCCCATCCCCTTCGCTTAACGCCGTCCTGCCGCGCGCGCTTGCGCATGCGCGGCCAATCGGTTTCCGCCATGCCGCGCCGGATGCAGTCTTCGAGCCCGTGGCCGACGATCGGATGGTTGGACGGAGCGATGTCCCCCTCGCGCACGGCGTTCATCAGCCTGAACTCGGCCGGATCGAAGCCGAGCCTTTCGGCCGCTTCGTCCATCTGCAAATCGAGGGCGTAGTAGGTCTGCACCACGCCGTAGCCGCGGAAGGCGCCGGCGATCGGCGAATTCGTGTAGACGCACCGCCCGACAAGATCGACATTCTCGCAACGGTACAACGAAGTCAGCGCGGCCGTGCCGACATTGGTGACGCCCGGCCCATGCGAGCCATAGGCGCCGGAATTGAGCGTCAGCCGCGCCTGGCGCGCCGTGATCGCGCCCGATTTGCTGAAGCCCTGCTTCAGCCAGACGACGCCGGGATGGCGCGACCGCCCGCCGAGAAAAGTCTCCTTTCGCGAAAACTCCATGCGGACGGGACGCGCCGTGTTCCTGGCGAGAAGCGCGCAGAGAAATTCGTGCTGGAACAGGTCCTGCTTGGCGCCGAAGCCGCCGCCCATATGATCGACGATCACCCGGACCTTGTTGAGCGGAACGCCGAGCACTTCGGAAAGAGCGCCGCGGACCATGAAGGCGGTCTGGGTCGAGCTCCAAACCGTCAGCTTGCCGTTGCCGTCCCAACGGCAGACGCAGACATTCGGCTCCATATAGGCCGGCGTCGGACGGCCCAGATGGTACTCGCCTTCGAGGATGAGATCGGCTTCGGCGAAGCCCTTCTCGACATCGCCGCGCGTAACGACCACCGTCGGCAGCACGTTATTGCCCGAAAGCCCATTGTCATGGATTTGCGGCGCGCCTTCGGCCATCGCCTCTTCGAGCGTGAAGACGGCCGGCAGAGGCTCGTATTCGACCTCGATCAGGGCGAGCGCCTCTTCGGCGATCTCCTCGCTGATCGCGGCGACGGCGGCGACGCCCTCGCCCCAATAGCGGACCTTGCGGTCCAGAATATATTGGTCCTTGGTGACCGAGGCCGAGCGCGGATGCGGCGAGCCGTAATGCAGCACGCGCGGCACGTTTTCATGCGTCAGCACCGCCTTGACGCCTTTGAGCGCCAGCGCTTTCGAAGCGTCGATGCGCTTGATCAGCGCGTGGGCGATCGTGCTGCGCTTGATCTTGCCGTGTAGCATGCCAGGCAGCGCCAAATCGCCGGCATAGCGCGCTTGTCCGGTGACTTTTTCAAGCGTGTCGGTGCGCTTCACGCTGCGGCCGACAATCGTCAGATCCGCGTCTGCGCGCTTCCAGGCGGCCGGCGACAATCCGATGTTCATGGCGCGGGAGCCTTTCTCATCTCGTCAGCGGCGGCGCGGACCGCGTCGAAGATTTTCGTATAGCCGGTGCAGCGGCAGATATTGCCGGCCAGCGCGAAACGGATGTCGTGCTCGCTCGGCTCGGGATTGTCGTCGAGCAGCGCCTTGGCCATCATGATCACGCCCGGCGTGCAAAAGCCGCATTGAGCGCCGCCATGGACCATGAAGCTTTCCTGCAGCGGGCTGGGTTTGTCGGGCGCGGCCTGCAAGCCTTCGATCGTCTCGACGGCGCCGCCGTCCGCCTCGACCGCGAGGACCAGGCAGGCATTGACCGGCTTACCGTTGAGGATCACCGTGCAGGCGCCGCAATCGCCGACATCGCAGCCCTTCTTCGTGCCGGTCAGGCCGATCTCATTGCGGAGCGCGTCGAGCAAGCTGCGGAATTCCGCCACGGCGAATTCGCGCTCCTCGCCATTGATTGTTATCGATAAGTCGCGCGTCATTGGGGAGCTCCTGTCACGGCCTCGAGGGCGCGCCGCGTCAGCACGCCGACCATTTCGCGGCGATAGCCGGCGCTCGCCCGCACATTGCTGATCGGCGTCGCTTCCGACATCGCGATCTCGGCCGCTTCGGCGATCAGCCGGGGCGTGACGCGATTGCCGCGCAGCGCGGCCTCGGCGCGAAGAGCGCGGATCGGAGTCGGCGCCACGGCGCCGAGCGCAATTCTCACGTCCGCACACGCGCCGGCGTGGCGATCGACGCTGACCGCGACGCCGACGGTCGCGAGCTCCATCGCCTTTCTTCGCCCATGTTTGATATAGATGCGCGCACTTGCCGGGCGCGGCGGCGGAATGGTCACGCCGGCGACGATCTCGCCGCGAGCAAGGACCGTCCGGCCGGGGCCGACAAAGAACCGCTCGATTGGCAAGCTTCGCTCGCCGTCCTCGCTCCAAATCGTCAGAACCGCGCCATCGGCGATAAGCGGCGGCAGCGTATCCGCGGATGGCGAGGCGCGGCAGATATTGCCGACCAGCGTCGCCCGGTTGCGCACCTGAATCGAGCCAAGCGCGGCGACGGCGCTCGCCAAATTAGGATATCTGGTCCGCACGACGGGCGAGATTTCGATCTCGCGCGCGGTCGTCTGCGCGCCGACCCGCAACCCTCTCTCCTCGTCAAAGGAAAGCTCATGCAAGTCGGGTATTTTCTTGATGTCGATCACATGCGCGCAGGTCCGCAACTCCTCGCGTATCTCGACCAGGAGATCGGTGCCGCCGGCGAAGAGACTGGCCGTCTCGCCGAGCTCGCGCAGCAGACGAGAAGCTTCGGCCAGGCTGTTCGGAGCGTAATATCGGAACCGTCTCATCTGGCGCCCCTTGTCTTGCCTGCCAGGACGCCGGCGGCGTCGCGCTTGGCGCGCCAATCAAACGCCCCCTTCGTCGAAAGCGCGCGGGCGCGCTTCGGAGGCCTCTCGGCGATGGCTTTCGCCTCTCCGGACGAAGGCTGTTCCACGCCGAGCGCCTTTCCGCGATCGGCGATCAACTGGCGCTCAAGCTCGCGCAGATGCTCGACATTCAGCGCAACGGCCGCGGACGCGTCGCCGGCCGCGATCGCGCGGACGATCTCGGAATGCGCCTGATTGCCGCAGAAGCAGGATCTCGATCCGTTTCCGGTCCATGACAAAAGCGGCTGCTTGTTGATCAATTCGCGCAGGAAGCTGGCGAGAACCCGGTTGCCGGCGAGATCGGCGATCAGCAAATGGAATCCGCGCGACAGGTATCGCGCGTCCTGCATGCGGCCGGCGGCGTAGGCCTGCCGTTCGTCCTCGACGAAAGCGTCGAGACGGGCAATGTCATCCTCGCTCGCCTTTTCGGAGAGCGTCGTCAGGAGGGAGCTTTCGATGAGGACGCGCGCGTCAAAGATTTCGCGCGCTTCGCGCGGCCCGCATGTCGCGATCGTCGCTCCCTTATTCGGACTGAGTTCGACGAGGCCGCTTTGCGCCAGCCGCAAGAGCCCGTTGCGGATCGCCAACCGGCTGGCGCCGGAGCTCAAGGCGAGCTCCCGCTCGACGAGACGGGCGCCGGGCGCGAGCTTCTGATCGAGGATCGCTTCCACGATCGCGCTGACCACCCGCTGTTCGGCCTCGGGACCGCTGGCTACGTCTCGGGGCAATTTGCGCCGCGCCGCCAACATTGAGATCGCTCGCTCCCTTCCGCTGATTGTCAACAATCTCCTGGCGCGAATTGATTGTCAACAATTTTCGGATTCAGCCGTATATTTTGGGTCATATTTAGCTATCTGAGCGAATATGACGCCTTTGGTTAGTAGTGCTTACTGCATAGTCAAGTATACATTTTAGTCTCTCGACTATTCGACAGAGTTCGTTATTTCGGCAGATCCGGATTGCTAGATATTTTACGCCTCGACTCGCCGTCGCTGCCGAACCGTCTTGCCCGACCGATTGTTGCGATTTCTCGAACATTAAATAAGAATAATGAAATTGTTTAATCAATGAATTCCTGCTACCGATTGCTGCGGGGAGGAGCGCATGAAGGCTGGCTTGCTCGAGGCGCTAAGGCGTGGACCTGACGGCTCGACGCACGGCTATGTGCTCAAGGGCGGTAAGGCTATTCTCCCGGGAAGCAGGGAAGCCAAAGGCGCGGATATCTTCATTACAGCCGACGGCTTCGTCGGCGCAGTCGGTGCCCGTCTGCCGACGCCGGTTCAGGCCGCTGTCATCGACGTCGCAGGCCTGCTGATTTCGCCGGGCTTCATCGACGCGCATCAGCATCTCGACAAGACCGGCACGCTGAAATTCGCGCCGAACCCGTCCGGCACGCTGCAAGGCGCGCGCGACGCCTTCGCGGCTTATGCGCGCCGCGCGCCGCCCGGCGATGTGACGGCGCGCGCGTCGCGCACCATGCGCCGCTGCCTGGCGCGAGGCACGACGGCGATCCGCAGTCACGTCAACGTGGATAAGGACGCGGGATTTTCCGGCCTGGAACAGCTTTGCCGCCTGCGCTCGCTATGGGCCGATCGCCTCGTCCTGCAGCTCGTCGCCTTCATGATTCCGCATCCCAATCAGGATCTCGATTGGCTCGAAGCCAATATCGACGCGGCGGTCGCGCAAGCCGACGCGGTCGGCGGCACGCCGGCGGTGGCGGAGGATCCCGACCGCTATCTGGACATACTTTTCAAGGCCGCGGCGCGTCACGACCGGCCTGTCGATCTCCACCTCGACGAGCATCTCAATCCCGAGCGCCCTCTCTTCGACCGCGTCTTCGAGCGCATCCGCCGCCACGCGTTGCAAGGGAAAGTGGTCCTGAGCCATGCGTCGGTCCTCAGCGCGCTTCCGCGCGATCATTTCGAGCGCATCCGCGACGACATGGCGGCGCTCGATGTCGGCGTCATCACCCTGCCGGCCGCCAATCTCTACCTGCAGGGCCGCAGCCACGACGTTTTGCCGCCGCGCGGCCTGACCCGCGTCGCCCAGCTCACGCGCAGCGGCGTCGCCATCGCCACTGCCTCCGACAACATTCAGGATCCATTCGTTCCGACCGGCTCGGGCGACATGCTCGAGATCGCGCGCTGGACGCTGCTCGCCGGGCATCTTCACGCCAGCGAGCTCGACCTCGCCTATTCGATGATCACCGAGACGCCGGCCCGCCTGATGGGCCTGAAAGGGTACGGAATCGCGCCCGGCGCGCGCGCCGACCTCGTCGTCTGCGACTGCGCCGATGTCGAGACTCTCGTCGCAGGCGGCCCCGATCATTTCGTCGTCCTCGCAAAAGGCCGGCCGATTTCCGCGCCGCCCCTCGGTTGGGAGGAGCCGGCTCTTTCCGCGTGAGCGCCGGCGCGCAGCTTTGAGAAGCAAGGGAGGATGGAGCCATGAATATCGACAGACGCGCTTATCTGACAGGGATGGGGGCCGCCCTCGCGACGACGGCCTTGAGCCGCGCCGAGGCCGCCGAGCCATTCAAAATGGGCCTGCTCGTCCCCGGCAGCGTCGCCGAGGAAGGTTGGAATCGCATCGCCTACAATGCGCTGATGGACGTCAAGAAAAAGCTCGACGCGAAGGTCAGCTATGTCGAGTTGCAGCAGAATCCCGCCTCGTTCGAGAAGGCCTTCCGCGACTACGCCAGCCAAGGCTACAATGTCATTCTCGGCCATGGCTTCGAATTCCAGGACGCGGCGCTGACCGTGGCGGAGGAATATCCGAACGTCGTCTTTCTGATCTCGTCGAGCTACATCCATAAGGGCAACGTCATCGGCCTCAACACCGATTCCAGCCAGCCCTTCTACCTGATGGGCGTGATCGCCGCGAAAGTCGGGAAGGGCGCCGGCGTCGTCGGCGGCATGGAGATACCGCCGATCAAAGAGGCGCTCGAAGGCTTCTCGAACGGCGTCAAGGCGACCAACGCCGCCTTCCCCTTGAGCGAAGTCTATATCGGCAATTTCCAGGATGTCGGCGCGGCCAAGGAGGCCGCAGTCAATATGATCTCGCACGGCGCGGATATCGTCGTTCCCGACGCCGACGCCGCCGGGCTTGGCGTCATTCAAGCGGCGCGCGAGGCAGGGTCGAATGTCGGCACATTCGGCGTCTTCACCGACTATACGTCGGTCGCGCCGGCGAACATCCTCGGCACGTACCTGGCGTTTTACGGCGCCGGCGTCGTGCGCATCGTCACCGGCATCAAGAACGGCGACATCCCCAAAAGCAACGTCGATTTCGGCCTCAAGGACGACGACGTGATGAAGTTCACCTACAACGACAAGGCGGCGAAGCCGGTGCCGGAGGACGTCCGCAAATATGTCGAGACAGTCAAGGCGAAGATCATCGCCGGCGAAATACAGACTCGCAAGAAGTGAGGCGAACCGGCTCGTCGAGCTGGAGACCAGCCGCTGGCTCACCCGAGGTCTGCGCGCGGGAGGATGAAAGTCATGATGGCCGATGTACGTGCCTATCTCGCGGGAATGGCCGCCATGATCGCGACGCCCGCTGCGGGCGCGGCGCAAGCCGCCGATGATTTCAAAATGGGGTTGCTGGTCGCGGGCAGCGTCGCCGAGAAAGGTTGGAGCCGCATCGCCCCCATCGGCGGCGAAATCCAGACTCGCAAGAAATGAAGCGAAGCTCTCCACTCGCCGTTCCGGGGGGCGAAAGCGGCTTGGCGGTCGCGGATGAGAATTCGCCGCCGCTCGGCAAAATGGGCCAGGCTCGCCTGTTGCATTGGGCGACGAGGGCGCTGAAGGCGATATTGCCGCCGATTGCGGCGGTTGCGCTCGCGCTGCTCGTTTCCGCCGCATTGCTGGCGTTCAACGGCTTTCCCGCGACGGACGTCTTCACCATCATGGTGACGGGCGTTTTTCACGACGTCCGTTCGACCTCGGAAGTGCTCCTGAAAGCGACGCCGCTGATCCTGATCGGCGTCGGCCTCTGCGTCGCTTTCCGTTGCAGCATCTGGAATATCGGCGCCGAGGGCCAGCTCTATGCCGGCGCGATCGCCGCGACGGCGGTCGGCGTGTCCTTTGCCGGGCTGCCCGCCTGGCTGCACATCGCCCTTATCCTGGCCGCCGGCGCCGCGGCCGGCGCTTTCTGGGCGGCGATCGCGGGATTGCTCAGGATTTTCTTCAACGCCAGCGAGATCGTCACCACGATCATGCTGAACTATATCGCGATCATCCTCACCGATTTCCTCGTGACGGGCCCGTTGAAGGACCCGGCCGCCTCCTATCCTCAGTCGGCGAAATTTCTCCGCGACCTGTGGCTGCTGCGCTTTCTGCCGCCGACTCGGCTGCATATCGGCATCCTGATCGCCGTCGCGCTCGCGGTCGCCGCTTACGTCTTTCTCTTTCGCAGCAGCGCCGGCTATGCCGTGCGGGTGGTCGGCATCAACCCACACGCCGCCCGCTATGCCGGCATCAACGTGCCGAAGAACATCCTCCTCGCGATCGCGATCAGCGGCGCCATGGCGGGCCTTGCCGGCGCGGTGGAGATCGACGGCGTCACCTTCCGCCTCTACCAGGATATTTCGCCGGGCTACGGATTCGAGGCGATCGCTGTGGCGCTGCTCGCCAACAACAATCCGCTCGGCGCGATCTTCTCCGGAATCCTCTTCGCCGCTTTGCGGTCAGGCTCCGAGCTCATGCAGATCAACGCGCAAGTGCCGCAGGTCCTGGTCTTCGTGATTCAAGGCCTGGTGATCCTGTCGGTCGTCGGCTTCGCGGCGTTCAAGCGCCAGACCGCCCGCCCTGCGGAGTAATCGCAAATGCAGAACGTCGTCCATCTGAGCTTCGCCGTGACGACGGTCGCCGCCGCCTGGCGGCTGGCGACCCCGATCGTTTTCGCCGCGATCGGGGAGACGATTTCCGAGCGGGCCGGCGTCATCAATATCGGCGTCGAAGGAATCATGCTGCTCGGCGCCTTTACCGGGTTCGCCACCGTCTTCGCCACTCAAGACCTCTGGTTCGGCTTTGCCGCGGCGATCGGCGCCGGCCTGCTGGCGGGCCTGCTCTTTGCGTTTTTCTCGATCACGATCAAAGCCAATCAGATCGTCGTCGGCGCCGCGCTCAACCTGCTCGGGCTGGGGCTGACCTCGTTCCTCTTCCGCACCTATTTCGTCTCGACCGGCCAGGGCGTGCAGATCGCGCCTGCCTTGGACATCCCGATCCTCAGCGATATCCCCTATATCGGGCCCGCCTTCTTCCGGCAGAATGCGCTCGTCTATTCGACGGTCCTGGTCGTCGTCGCGGCGCGGTTTCTGCTTCGGCGCACCGCCTTCGGCCTCACCCTCCGGGCGGTCGGGGAGCATCCGAAAGCGGTCGACGTCGCCGGCCTCAGCGTCTCGCTCTACCGCTATTGCGCGGTCCTGATCGGCAGCGCCCTGGCGGCGGTCGGCGGCGCCTATCTGACGCTCGCTCACGCCAATCAATTCGTCGAGGCCATGACCTCCGGGCGCGGATTCATCGCGCTCGCCGTCGTCGTTTTCGCGCGCTGGTCGCCGGTCGGCGCATTCTTCGTCTCGCTGCTGTTCGGCTTGTTTTACGCCCTGCAGCTCGTACTTCAGGCCGAGCCCAATCTCGGCGTTCCTTACCAAGCGCTGCAAGCTTTGCCGTATGTCGTCACGATCATCGCTTTGGTCGTCGTGCGGAACAGGACCGACGCGCCGAGCATGCTCGGCGTGCCTTATCGCAAAGCGTGAGGATCGAGACGATGGCCGACCAGCCGTTTCTGCGCATGGAGAACATTCACAAGCGCTTCGGCAATGTGGTCGCCAGCGCCGGCGCGACGATCGACGTCAGGCAGGGCGAAATCTACGCGCTTCTCGGCGAGAACGGCGCCGGCAAGAGCGTGCTGATGAACATTCTCTGCGGCGTTCTGACGCCGAATTCCGGTGAGATCGTCTTTCGCGGCGCGCCCTTGCGCCTCGGCTCGCCGTCGGAGGCGATCCGGCACCGGATCGGCATGGTCCACCAGCATTTCATGCTCGTGCCGAACCTCACCGTCGTCGAGAACTATCTTCTCGGAAAGGAAAGTCCCTTCGCCGTGCTGACCGGCTTGAAGGAAGCCGCGGCGCGCATCCGCGCCTTGAGCGATCATTACGGATTGGACGTCCGGCCGGAAGCCTATATCCGCGACCTTTCCGTCGGCGAGCGCCAGCGGGTCGAGATCCTCAAGGTCCTGTTCCACGGAATCGACCTTCTTGTGCTCGACGAGCCGACCGCGGTCCTGACGCCGCAAGAGACCAATCGGCTCCTCGATCTGCTGCGGGTGCTGGTCGCGGACGGCAAGACCGTGATCTTCATCTCGCACAAGCTCGACGAGGTGATGCGGGTCAGCGACCGGGTCAGCGTCATGCGCGACGGCAAGGTCGTGTTCACGACCGATACGAAGAGCACCAATCCGCGCGAGCTTGCGCGGATGATGGTCGGCCGCGACGTGCTGATGGACCTGCCGACCAAGGCCGCCACGCCCGGCCGGACGGTTCTCGCCGTCGAGAATCTTCATTGCAACAACGATATCGGCCTGCCGGCGGTGAGGGGCGTGTCGTTCGAGGTGAGAGCCGGCGAGATCGTCGGCGTCGCCGGCGTTTCCGGCAACGGCCAGAGCGAGTTGGCGCTGGCGCTTGCCGGCCTCATCCCGGCGACGGAGGGCGCGATCAAGCTGAACGGCGAGAATATCCGCGGCCTGTCGCCCGGCGAGATCGGCCGGCGAGCCATGGCGCATATCCCCGAAGACCGTCATAAGCTCGCCATCGTCCTTCCGCTGCCTTTGACCGAAAATGTCATTCTGCAGCGCTACAATCAGGCGCCGTTCGCGAAAGGCGGATTGTTGGCCCCCGAGGCGATCGCCCGTCATACCCGCGACCTGTTGCAGCGTTTCAAAGTCAAGGCGGGAGGCGTCGACTCCCCGATTCAAACCCTGTCCGGCGGCAATCAGCAAAAACTGGTCGTCGCCCGCGAACTCGCGCGCCGCCCCGACTTTCTGCTCATCAGTCAATTGACGAGAGGCATCGATATCGGCGCGATGGAGTTCGTCATGCAGGAAATCCTGAAGCAGAGGGAGCTGGGCAAGGCCATCCTGCTCATTTCGACGGAATTGGAAGAGCTTTTCGCCCTCAGCGACCGCATTCTCGTCATTTATGAGGGCCGGATCGTCGGCGAAATGCCGCCCGATCGCAACCGCCTCGATGAAATCGGCCTGCTCATGGCGGGCAATGCGCCCGCCGGAGGCGCCGTCCGGCCGCCGCTCGACGAGGCGAGGCTTTGACGCCGGGCTCCGCCGCGGCGCGACGCCGGCTGCTTGCTAAATGGCGTTGATCCAGAATAGCGTCCGCCAGCAAAGAAGAGGCCTTGCCTCCGAAAAGGCCGGCGATCTGGACGGGCGTCTCCCGGTGAACGTCACGCTCAAGCAATTGCAGGCCTTCGTCGCCGTGGCCGATCTCGGCCGATTCAATTTGGCGGCGGCGCACCTGAACCTCACGCAATCGGCGGTCAGCGTTCTCGTCAGAGAACTTGAAGCCGAGCTGAAGCACCGGATGTTCGACCGCCATACGCGCATGGTCAATTTGACCCCGGCCGGCATGGAATTCCTGCCTCAGGCGCGGAAGGTCCTCGACGACCTCGAATTGGCCGTCACCAATATTCACGAGCTGACCAGTCTTCGGCGGGGGCGCGTCACCATAGCGTCGGCGATTGTTCTGGCGGCGACGATCGTTCCGCCGGCGATCGCCAAGTTCGTACGGCGCTATCCGGACATCGCGGTGCAGATCCGAGACATGCCCGAGGAGGAGATCCGCCCCGCCTTGAAGCGGAACGAGGCGGATCTCGGAATCGGCACGCTGTCCGTCGACGATGTCGAGGTCGAGAAGACGCTCCTTGGTCGGGATCGGCTCATGCTGGTCTGCCGCGAAGATCACCGGTTCGCCAACGCCTCGGCGGTGCGCTGGGAAGATCTCGACGGCGAGAATTTGATAAGCCTCGTCAAGGACAATCCTCTGCGCGACATGGTCGATCACGTCCTGATCGCGCTCGGGACAGGCGTCAAGACGCGTTATGAAGTGCGATACTCGACAACCGCCTTGAGCATGATCGCGGAAGGATTGGGCGTCTCGATTCTACCCGAGAATTCGCGGCAATTGACGACCGCGGTGAATATAAAGACGGTTTTGCTTGCCGCCCCGATCATCAGCCGCGACATTTCCGTGATGCAACTCCGCCAGCGAATGCTGTCTCCCGCGGCTTCGGAAATGAAGTCGGTGCTGTTGGAGGCCGTTCGAAGGGCGCTTTAGACCTGTATGCGCGGAGCGCGGCCTACGACACGGCAAAGCTGTCTGCGCCTATATGGCGGCGGTGGGAGAAGAAGCCTCACTTCCGCCCGTTCGCGGCATTCGACGTAGAGCGCTTCATGGATGCGGTCGAGCGCGCCGTCCCAACTCCACAGCTTGAGGTCGTCGTGCAGCGTCCAGCGCGGCGGCGATGATATCGCGTAGGTTCACCGCGCGTTTGGCGCCGCCGCGCTTTGGCGGCGGGATCACCGGCTCGACCAGCGCCCACTCCTCGGTCAGGTCGCTCGGACAACGAAAGCGCCTGCGGTCATAGCGGGCGCGTTTTTTCGTCCGTCCACATCTCAAGGCGGCTATTCGGCGATACGTCGCTCGTCAGAGAGTAGGGAAGGATTGCTGGACCGCCGCGCCGGCGCCTCGATCTCTCTCAGGCACAAAGCGGATGCGCGTCTTGCTTCACGAATGGCTCGTCCGCAAGCCGAACCGAGGCTACGAGCCTACCGTGGACGAACGAGTCTTGTAGTATTCTGCCCATTCCGGCAAACTGCGCTTAGGCGCTACTGGCTCGGGCTTTGGAGCAGAGTCTCGTAGATGAACGGTCTCGCCCCGCTTTCGCCGTTCCTGCGCCTCTCTGGCGAGCTTGCGAAGAACCGGCCGCGAAAGCGGATAGGAGTAATAGCTAACCAAGCGATCGAATTCAGAGATCCGCGCGATCGTCACCCGTTCGCTCATCGAACTGTCAGAATGATGCCGCCATATTTGTTGGAACGGCTCGTCCTTGGTTACCGCGCGACGCACCTCGTCCTCGAAAAGTCTGATTATACGCTCTCCGCTCGTTGCGCTGGAGCCGTCCGGGACGCGCTTACTGCCGACGATAACGATATCCGCGTCGGTCAAATCGTCGATGGCTTTCCGACGATCCTTCTGGTCGGCATATCCGATCGTTAGAATAGTCTGCAGCAATAGAATCTCCCGAGCCGGTTTACGGCGCTGGGTCTTTATCGGCCCATGCTGATAGTAACTGATAACCCGCTCGCGCTCGGATATGCGTGACAGCGTCACTTCGTATTCGATATTCCCAGAAGAATTGAACATGAAAAATGGCAAGGGAAGCTCGTCCGTCAGCAAGGCGCTGCGCACTCTTTCGTCGAAATACGCAACGAGCTCGGACAGCTCGCTATCGGTTAAGCCGGACGCGCCCTTCTGGTGTTCTTCGCCGACGATCTCGAATGTGGGTCTCTGGCCTGGTTCGACCGGCTTTTGACTCGGCGCAAGCGTGAACTTTGTCGTGAGAACAGGGATCGGATTTCGCTTTGTCTTCTTGCTCGTTCGATACATTTGAATGCAGTTGCTTGGTTTGTCGTGATGAGCGGCTCGGCTCGCTTCGGTTGGCAGGAACGGCGTCATAGCTTTCACAAAGAGGATCGACGACGTTGGACTATATTAACTTGGACGAAGATAGATAACCACGATTTTCGACATCATCTTGCTGTTACATATCTCGGCGTCGCCATTCAGTGACAAGGATACGTTCCGCCAGTCGGTATCTATATCCACACGCGATCCATCCAGATCGCAGCTAAAATTCCGGGTGACAAGGATGGGCGCCGAAGCGCTCCGCACAGGCGGGATAGCGATCTCGACGCGCCATGGCGTCTAGGACTTCCATCAACTATGCCGACCGCACGCGATGTCATCTCATGCATCACGGGCGCGAGGATCCCGCCGCCGGTCGGGATTCGGATGCCGAGAATCCCGAGGCGAAAAGAATTCTTTTCGCGCCCGCTCTTTCGACTATCCACAGCCCGTCAATCCTGCTCAGGCTTTTTTGACCCGCTCCGTCAAGAACTCCCCGACGCCAGGATCGCTGCGCCAGGAAATCTCGATACCGCGCCGCGCTTCGCGAGGGCGTCCGATTCATCGTCGGCAACGCGCTACGGATTGATAATCTAGGCTGATCACCCGTCTTATCCGCCGCCGAGATTGTCGAAGATCGCTTCGAGCTCGACCGCTTCGCCTGCCAGTGCGGCTCTCGCTAACCCGTGCGACCGGTTGAACGAACCAACGCGATCCCAAGCAATGGTCCGATCGATAGCTCGCCGTCAGCCATTAATCGACGTATTCGGCTGTCGAGCCGGTCAACACTGGCCCTTGTTGGTCATCCGGCTTCCGTCGCCGAACGCGCCGTGGCGCGAAATACCTGCTTTCCCACCATCCCTGCTGGACCTTTTCAACGGCCAGCAGCCGGTTGCCTCGCTTGAACAAGCGAAACGGCTCATTTGATCCGATCGCGCGCGCAGGGTCATTAAGGAAGTCTTCGAAAGCATAAGAGTCTCGCGCTGCGCGCGCGTTCTCCTCGGGACTGATCGGGCTGCGGTCAAACAGCTCAAAGTTTTCGGCAGGAACTCCCGTTCCATCCGCATGAAATATCGAGAATGCAAATCTATGCGTGCCCTTTGCAGCCGCCTCCGGCTTCGCCGCGGGCGTTTCCATCATCTCCGTCATGATTGATCACTCGCCTTCACAATTCGTCCACCTCGGCAAGAATGGCGGCGAGCTCACCGCCATCCGAGCCGCATTTTGCGGCGGGCTCCGCTAATATCAACGGAAGCACGTATCTGCGGAAATGGGTATCCGATTTGAGAATACGCCGTTCAAGGAAAACCGCCGTCGTGACGCGCGTAATTTGATCGGCTTCGGCTGATCCTATGGTTTCTGGGCTGCGGCCGCGATAAAATTGCACGCTGCAGCGATCCGGCGTCGTCTCGTCCCGCTCAACTATGACCCTGCGCATAATCCCATTCGGATCGACATGTTCAAGCGTCACACAGGGCCGATCGCCGAAGATGGCGTCTTCGATGCCTTCGTCGAAAATGTCGAACTCGCCGCGAACTTCAAAAATGCGCTCCCATTCAGCGAGCAGCGAAGCGCGCCGTCTCGCCTCCTCAGGCCTGTCCCACTTCTTCGGCGCCAGGGCGGCCCGATAATCGGTAATCGTGCATTCGCTCACTTCTTTGCCGCGATCTTCGAGCTCATTGCGATAGACGATTTGGACCTCTCGGATGAAGGTCGCCTCCAATACGAGGATGGGCGACATGACGCTTGAATCAACCACTGAGTTACTTTCACCTTCATATCCAACAGCAACGACATTAATACCAGAGCGGAGCTTTCTATCGCAACGAAAAATGCGCGATGTAGTCCACGAAAAACGCAGAAAGTAGATGGCCGGGAAGGCTATAACAGACGATGAAGATACAAACGAGAGCATCGACCATACGGAGCGCCGATCGCTTCAGTCTCGCGAACCGGCGATCGCCGCTGCCGAGCGGATGGTCATTTGGCGGCCGACAGAGATCTCCGCAGCAGCGGCTCGCTTCGCGTCCGAACGCAATTTGGGACGGCTATGTTCAGAGCTTGGCGAGCCGCGCCTATCTGCAGCTATCGCTTTGCGACAGCCCGCCCGGCGTCGGTCTTCCGGTCGGCGCTCCATTCGCGCCGGCCTACGCGTGTGAATAAGCAAGTGTTGATTGCGCTTGCGAAAGTAATATAGCAATTTATATTAGGCTTTCATTTGGTTCAGTATGGTTTTTGTTCGCCGTCGATGGCGCCGTAAACGCTCCTGCGATGACGCGAACGACCGTTCGGGCCGATAGAATTCGAGCCTTCGTCGCGCGCGCTATATGACGACGACGCGCATAGTCGGGGGCAGGGGAGGGAAGGGGAATAGCAGCCGTCGAAAGCGGGCCTCACTTGATCGAAGGCACAGCCGCCGTATCACGATTGGCCGATCGAGGCCGCGACGCAATGGGCCAGGTCCGGACATGCCGCAAGTTACGGCGTCCAGTTTGCTCGCGGTCGCTCGTGGATGGCCAAAAGACCTGCCGACAAGGCTTTCGAATTTTTACATAGAGACGGCTGGACGATGTCGGCATGGGCGGGTCTCGATCGTCCTGGGTGGGACATTCCCCGGAAATGCTGTAGGTCGACCCAGCACAAGGCAAGCGATGTCGTCGCCTTCCCATGAAATCGAACCGGAGCAATACCCATGAGAATCACCGTCGAAGCCGATGTAGCAGCCCCGATCGGTCAGGTCTGGCGTGCGTATACGACGCCGGCCGACATCGTGAAGTGGAACGCCGCGTCGGACGACTGGCATACGACCAAGGCTAATGTCGACCTGCGGGACGGCGGCGCCTTCTCGTCTCGCATGGAGGCTAAGGACGGCAGCATGGGTTTCGACTTCGCCGGGACCTACACCAAAGTCGTTGAACACAAGCGGATCGAATTTTCATTCGGCGATCGAAATGCCGAAGTCGAGTTCCTGCCCGGCCCAAAGGGCGTTGTCGTCCGCGTTGTCTTCGATAGCGAACCGACCCACTCAGTCGAGCAGCAGCAGAGCGGCTGGCAGGCAATCCTCGACAATTTCGCGCGATACGTGGAGACGAAGGAGAAGTCGTGAGAGCGTGCGAGGGCTAGAGACATTCTGCCGAGCTTGCAAAGCTCCGATCTGGGGTCAGCGCGTATCGGTATCGCGGGCGCAATTGTCGGCGCGCCGGTAACCCGATATGACAAGCTGGCGGCTAACTATCTGGGCGCGCACAGTGGCGTCGATCCCAATTCGGCCGCGTGCTTATGTGTCCATGTCCTCGCAAAGAGAGGAGGGTCCCACGTCGGTCGCGAATTCCGCTGGTGAGGATCCCGAGGCGTCACTGCTTTTCGAGAGCGCGAGATGGAGGGGAGGGGCCAGCATGACCGGTGCCGGGCCGGAGCGGCGACAAGGACGGATTCGAATCGCGTCGCCAGCCAGTGACGTGACAAATTCCGGCCTTGCCGCCCAGCCGACTAGCGGTCGTCCGCACGCGGGCGCAGGGGAGGGGATCTCTTCCTCCGTTACAGCTCAACCTGCGCTTTCCTCGATTCGATGCGACGCTGAGGACGGCAACATATGCGGCGGCCGGGCACCTCCCTGAGCGCTTCGCCGAAGCGCGGCGATCAAATTCTCCAATTGCCGCGGTCGTAAACTAAACAACCCCGAATCCGGACACGCATTCTTTCACGGTTGCCTTTCAACCGCGCCCGCATTCTGAGCTTGGACAATGGGCGCGAAGGATCAACCGCGGCCATGCTTGTCACTTTTTCAAGGATCAACTGCTCTCAACCCGTCCGGCCGTCCCGTAAAGCCCGCGACCGACCGTGGCGTCGAATCGGTCGAGACCGCGGTGCGGGTCTGGGAGATCACCCACCGGAATGCCGAATGCCGCGGCCTATTCTCACGTTGGCCGCGACGCGACCGGCGCCGCAGTCAACAGCTCCGACGTAATGATGTCTTCCAGGTCATCCAACCCGATCGTATTTTGAGAGCATCGGGCGCCTGCGCGCGATCGCGCTAGGGCGTCACGGCGCTCATCACGTAGCGGTTGAGCAACATATTGCCTACCTATTCCTGCATCGAACTCTGGTAAAGTCCGGCGTGAATAAGCACGATGAGATCGAGCGAAGGAATCACGTAAAGTCGCTGCCCGCCATAGCCGATTCCGGCTATCCAATCGACTTCGCGTTTCTGCACAAGCGAGCGGCCGAGCCAGAATTGATACCCATAGAACATTAGGCCAAGCGCATTGATTTGGGGCGTCGTCGCTGCCTCAATGAAGGATGCCGGCGCGACTTGCTTGCCTCGCCATCGTCCCTTGTCAAGGACGAGTTGGCCGATCTTCAAGGTATCACGGGGGACAAGACGCAGCCTGGACGCTGCAACCGGATCGCCCGTAACCGGATAACGCGCCCAACTGACCTGCTTGATGCCGAGCGGATCAAAGAGCGTTCGTTGCGCAAGCTTATCGATGCTCTGGCCGGTGGCTTGGCGCAACACGCAGGCGATCAAGGCCGCGGATCCGCCGCTATAGGTCCAAACCGAGCCAGGTGGATGAGCCACCGGCCGTTCTAGCACATAGCGGCAAGGGTCGGCGGCCATATCCATGTCCGTCTCGCTGTTCGACGGATCGCCGTAGGGCGAGTCTTCGTTCCATTCGAGGCCCGCGGACATGGTCAGAAGGTCACGCAAGGTAATGCGCTCTTTGTCCGGATTTTTGAGACCGGCGTAGCGAGGCAACAACGATAAGACGGGCTGATCAAGGTCCTTCACCCACCCCTTGTCGACCGCGATCCCGAGGACCAGCGCGACGACGCTCTTGGTGATGGAGCGGAGATCATGCGGGACATCCGGTCCAAACACGACCTCTCTCGCCGGCTCCCCCCAATGCTGGTCGAAACCGGAGTAATATTGCTCGAAGATCAACTTGCCGTGGCGAGCGATCAGCACAGCGTGGATGTCGGCGGCTTTCCATTCCATTAGCCGCTGCGCCAGCGCGCAGAGTTTGTCGGCGTCAATCCCGACGCTCGCCGGCGTGGCGGCGTCCCAGCCGTCATCCCGAGCGCTCGGCGCGCCGCAGGGGGGATCGGCGAGAGCGGTCGCGACCAATGCAAGCGATAACGCAAACGCAAGAAGGAGGACGTGCAAGGACTGCTCCGCAGCCGGACGAATCTACATGGATTATAGAGTGGGTTCTGCCGAGATATGAAAAAAGCCCTGTCTAGCTAAATCGCGGTAGCGGTTATTGCTGTGCTCAAACGGAGTGAGATTTCTTCGTAAGCGTCGGGCCGTGGTCACGCCACGCAACTGACAGGCAACAGTTGCGTCAGGGAGGCGCATGGCGCGCCGTCATCGCCCCGCGAGGGTGACAAGGCCTTAAAATCGAACAGGTCGCTCACCAGCAATACGTAATCCCCGCGGCTAAGGTGCTGCGCCTCGGTCAAGACGCCAGCCAGCAGCCAAACTTGGAACCCTGAGGGTGCTCCATCGCCGGGCCGGTGATTTCGACCTCCGCAGCTAAATCTTCAGAAAACAATCAGGTGAAAATGCAGGGGAAGCGCCGCTATGGCGCCATCAATTGGGCGGCGCGGGCAGGCTTGCGGGCGTCGGCATACCCGTCTTACGGTTAGCTACGGCTTTCGCCTCGGCCTTGGCGATAGCTTCGTTCATTGCCTTCATCGAATTCGGCGTCAGCCGGACGTGAGGTCGAACGGATTCGTAGAAAAGCCCTGCGAGGCGCTTCAGCTTCTCAGTGATGAAAAATGCGCTATCGAGCCCGTCTTGCATCCAGATAGGGGCGTTGGAAGATCCGGCGATCCGTTTGAGCATAGGGACTGAGTTCAGGCGGTCATCTTTGACCGCGTAGCTCACCCATCCGTCGTCGGACAGGTCGGCCTCATATTTAACTTGGAAATGGGGAACGCCTTTGGTCCGGCCCCAATCGCCGCCAGCCTTACGCAGCGCGGCCCTTGCCTTCTCACGCTCGCCGCGCCGCAAGAGGATTTCGCCGTGGATGTGGTGGTAAGGCTTCGACCCGGCGTTCCCCCGCGACAGTTCGAATACGAACCAAAGTTCGACGGTCCGGCCGAGAGCCTTTCGAAGTTCAGTCGATATCCTCCGTGACAGAAAGCGCTTTGGGTTCCCGCTGGCGAGCATCTTCGCCGCGATGTCATCGCCGATATTCAGCGTGAACGCCTGACCGAGGTGCTGCTCATATTCAAGATTGATCGCCTGCAAGGCGTAGTGGCTGAACTGGAGCTTCAGGTAGGGCGTCGTGCGGCCCCACTCTGCGCCCTCTCGGTAGCCAATGGCAGTTGGCGCGCCAAGCCGGGACAGACCGTCCCGATCATAAGCCCTCTTCGGCAACGGACGCTTGGCTGCGCCAGTTGGCCGGGCTTTCGGCTGACGGTCGTTCTTGTCGTAATACCAGCGGCTCTGTGACTTCGGCTTACGCCGCGGCGTCTCAATAAGAACGAAAGCTGGCTCGCCCTTACGGCCCCGACGATATATTGGCTTGGGGATCATATCTGTCAGAGGGACGTTCAGCGCTTCACTGAGGCGTTTACGTCTGGCAAAGCGCTCCGCTTTAGCAGTCGGGGAGGAAGAAGGAAGAGAACGCTTGTTGATCTGACGCTGAATCTTGAGTCTACGTAAGACTAGAGATTCCTCTAGTCTTACTACAGGACCCATCCCCGTGTCGGGCGGCAACTTGTCGGCTTCCGCGATCCTTTTGAATTCTCTCACAAAAGCCGCATCGCGGAGACGGTCCGGCCGACGGTCACTGGATTTCACTTCTGTCACTTTCAACGGGCATAATGATACAAAATTGTCGCTCGCCGTGATCTTTTCGTCAACGCCGTATCGATGATCTCGGGATGATCTTGACTAGGGTGGCGAGCGATCGCGCCCCTTCGCGCTGCCTGACGACTTATCGCTTTCACTGACGGGGCGATCGCGACCCGGTAACGCTAGCCGTCCGGCAAAATCCGAGAGATATGGAAGGTTACCCGCCAGAAAGGGCGCGGGGACCGCTCATGTTCAGCAAGGCCGACCCGTCGGACGTCCCAAAAGCGCATTCGGATTACCGCGCGGATGCTGTCAGGCGAGACCGAGACGGGCTCGATCCTGATCGCTTGCACCGTTCGCTGCGCCAATCCCGAAACGACGGCGCGCTTCTTCATTGAGATCGAGACCGCTGATAGGTGCCGCACCTTTCTGTTGAAGACAGAGATCGCGAGAATCGATCCTGTTGGCGAAGAGGCTCGGCGCCTATCTCGCGATGGTGACGATTGGAGCCGCGTCGACGCAAGGGACCCGCGGCTGGTTCTTGGGGTCGGCGGCGATGCGACGCTGGACGGGGTGCATGCCGCTTGGCTGGAACTCGCGAAGGCGTATCATCCCGACCGACTTGCGGCGTTGGACTTGCCGGATGAGATTCTTCGCCATGCCGCGTATTGGCGCGGAATCGACGGGGCATATCGCCGGCTGAAGGATGGAGGGGCTCCTTAGCCTGGCACGGTGATCGCGGTTTGCAGATCATTGGCTGTCTTGGGATGAGCAAATTCCTTGCAGCATTGGTCCTTGACGCAGCCTATGGTGGCGGCGAGGTTCGACGACCGGCCCTCGCTGATGGGACGGCAGCGGTTACTCGAATTGCCAACAGGAGCGCTTCGCTGCGATAAGGGAACTTCAAGATCGGCGCGAGGACGTCGATCGGGTCATGAATGAAGATTCAAGCCCGGATAGTCAATCGAGTCGATCATTTCTTTTCGACGCATGAGTTCGCCCTGGGGTAGGATTCCGTAGCGGCCGGTCGTCGTGCCTTCGGTATGGCCAAGCAGCATCGCGAATTGCTCGTCAAGGTAGCCGGCGCGCCGAAAGGCGTCGGCGACGCCATGCCGAAACGAATGAAAATTCGTTGTCCGGTCAATTTTTACGCCGATCTTGGCGAAATAGCGCCCGAAAAATCGGGACGCTTCGCCGAAATGGCCGCGCGTGTCGCGCTCTGCGGTCGGAAATAGCCGCGTCTCGCCGCGAGCTTTCAGTTGCTCGCGGTAATCCAGCAAGCCGAGGCGAATCAATTCTGGATGGATGGGCACAACGCGAGCGGAGCCCTCGGTTTTGATGCTCTTTTCGTCGGGTCCGTCAGCGTCCTCTTCGTCTGTCACGTGAAAGAACCAGACGCCGTTTTGCTCGCGGACGTCATCAATGAAAAGCTGCGCGATCTCGCCAAGCCGTGCGCCAGAAAAGAGCGAGATAAAGGGTAGCCAATAGCGCCAGTCGCGAATCTTCACATCACCGGCGATGTGCTCGCTGTCGTCGCCGGCGCATGCGCTGAAAAGGGGCGAGGTGAAGATCGCGGTCAGTTGGTCTGTTGAATAGGGCCGGACCTTGCGCTTGCGCTTGTCGATTTCAAGATAATGGCCGTCGACGGGATTGCTCTCGAGAAACTCGTTGGCGCGCAGCCAATCGCAGTATTTGGACAGCGCCGATAGCATGCGATTAACCGTCTTATCGGCGAGGGTTCGCTTACCGATCGTCCTATTGGATTCGACGATTTCTTTGAAGCTCAGGCCGTCGAACGCCTTGGTCTCGCTCGCACGAAGAGGAAATTGAAGCAAGCCCTGCTTCCAATCTCTAACTGCCTTGCGCGTGATCACGCTGATATGACACGAAGGGCCAACGAAGTCGGCGAAAATACGGATGTCCCTTTCGGCCTGATCCCAAGTATCAGGCTTTGCGCTCGCAAAGCGTTCGCGCTTGAAGCGTTCAAAGAGCGCCATGATAGTCTCGCCAGGCGCGGCGAGTCGCGGCGCCGCCGAGTCCTCCGGCGGCCGGATGACGGGATCGCGCGGCGTCCCGCTCCAATCGCCTTGATCTCGTTCGCTGGCGCGCTCCAGCGCCTCCAAGTGGGCGCGTAGCAGTCTCTGGCAAAGCGCCTTGTATTCGCCCGAACTAGGTTCGATGAGCAGCTTCTCGCGCTCAATGAACCAGTCGGCGGCCCACTGGACTAAGACCGTCTCGCCGACCGCTAAATGCTTTTTGATTTCTCGCTTGAGAATTTCGCGCTGCTCGCGCCGCCATTCGGCCTTGTCGCGCACCATAACGTAGTCAAGAGCCGCGGCAGTGGTCGCGAGGGGCGACGCAAGCTCTTCGGCCGGAAGGGCCTGGATCGCGCCGATCGCCTTGACACGCTCCCGCTCAATCGCTTGTTCGGACGGGAGATTGGCGCGTTGGCGCTCGTCCATCTCGATCTCAGCGAGATAATGGTCCCAGCCGGCCTTGGCGAGATCATGGGTGGTCGCGAGGCGGCGGCGACGCAGGGTCTCAAATTCGGTCTGCCAAGCGGCGATGACCGTCGCCGCCTTGGCCTTGGCCTTGCGGAGATCGGAGGTTCCGAGCGACTTGCGATATTCACCCCGGCCGACGATCTCGCGAAGGTCATCCGGGACCAGGAGCCGCACGTAAAAGTTCGCCGAACCGCCCCGCTTGCCGATGTAGGAAACCATATTGCGCGTCCCAAAAATGGGACAGTCATATGGGACAGTTACAGCGCAGTCAATGCAAGGAAAATCAATAAGTTACACGTCCAGTCCGATCGCTTTTCGATGGCTGGGGGACCTGGATTCGAACCAAGATTAACGGAGTCAGAGTCCGCTGTTCTACCGTTGAACTATCCCCCAACGGCGGCTCGGACGAGCCCGGGCTAAATAGCCAAGCCGGGCGCGAGGCGCAAGAGCGCCGGCGGCGTCCAGACCGGCGATCCGGTCAAAATCGGGCCTGCTTGCCGTTCCAACCTCGTCCGGGCAATGTCCCGCCGCCATGCGGCTCGCCGAGGCGGCCGCGGATCGGCGGACCAACGGGAGGCCTTGAGAATTATGGCGCAGAAGATTCTTGTGGCGCAGGGCGGCGGGCCGACCGCCGTGATCAACCAATCGCTGGTCGGCGTCGTCCTGGAAGCGCGGAAATTCGCTGACGTCGCCGCCGTCTATGGCGCGGCGCATGGCGTGCGCGGAATCGTCGAGCAGGATTTCGTCGATTTGACGCAGGAGACCAGCGCCAATCTCGAAGCGGTCGCCCAAACGCCGGCCGCCGCGCTCGGCTCGACCCGCGACAAGCCCGATCTCAAATATTGCCAGGAAATCCTCAAAGTCCTGAAAGCGCACGAGATCACCGCGTTCTTCTATATCGGCGGCAACGATTCCTCCGACACCGCGCGCATCGTCGCCGAGGAGGCGCGAAAGAGCGGCCATCCGCTCCGCGCGATTCACATCCCGAAGACGATCGACAACGACCTCGTCGGCAACGATCACACGCCCGGCTATCCCTCCGCCGCGCGCTTCGTCGCGCAGGCCTTTATGGGCGTCAACCTCGACAATGCGGCGCTGAAAGGCGTTTATTGCGCGGTCGTGATGGGCCGCCACGCCGGCTTTTTGACTGCGGCTTCTTGCATGGCGCGCCAGCTCCCCGGCGACGGGCCGCATCTTGTCTATCTGCCCGAGCGCAATTTTATCGTCGATCGCTTCCTCGCCGACGTCAAGGCCGCCTACGACAAGCATGGCCGCTGCATCGTCGCGGTGTCCGAGGGCGTCCATGACGACAAAGGCGAGCCGATCCTCGCCAAGCTCGCCGCCGGCGGCCTTGAAAAGGACGCGCATGGCAATGTCCAGCTCTCCGGCACCGGGGCACTCGCCGATCTGCTCTGCGAAGAGATCAAGAACAAGCTCGGGATCAAGCGCGTGCGCGGCGACACGTTCGGCTACTTGCAGCGCTCCTTCGTCGGCTGCGTCTCGGCGGTTGACAGCCAAGAGGCGCGCGAAGTCGGCGAACGGGCCGTGCAATTCGCGCTGCGCGGGGCCGGAGACGGCTCGGTCGCGATCAAGCGCGTCGGCGATTACGCGGTCGACTACGAGAAAGTCGCGCTGGAGAGCGTCGCGGCCAAGACGCGGGTGATGGACGATCATTTCATCGCGCCGGCCGGCAACGACGTGACGGAGGCGTTCCGCGCCTATCTGCGCCCGCTGCTCGGGCCGGACATGCCGAGCATCGCGCGGTTGCGAGGAGCGAGGGTTGCAAAGATTTCCTGAAGAGCGGCGGCGCCACGGCGCCTAAGCGGTCGCGCTTCGGTCAACCGACTGGGTCCAGGCGTCTTGTTCGGGGGGCAAAATGCTCAGTGTGATCGGCATTCATTCTGGGCTCCACCAAATCCCAGGTCAGCCAAATCTTCTCCGAAACATCGGTGACGGCCACGCATGGCTCACGCTGCACTACCTGAATGGCGCCAGCGAGAGCGTCGGCCTCTGGCCCGCGGGAGCCAGAACAGTAGGTTTGCCACCCGATCAGCGTCTTCAGTTTCGAATGGTTGTTCGTGATCCCGTTGGCTTCTTGCCAGATAGCGAGGAAACCTTCGACGTGGTCTTCGGCCTAGAAAAGAAGTATCATTATCTGGCGCTCGCGAGCAGATATTACGGGCTTTATTCCAACCAATCATCAAAGGCCATCATGGCCCTTGGGCAATATACGGGGTGGCGTATTACAAATAATTGCGCAACTTGGGCGACGGAGAAAATCGTCGAAATTTTTGGCGCCAGATTGGCTTCAGAGGAGTTTCATTTCGTTAACACGCCAAGAGCATTGCAAATCGCCATTCAAAAGCTGGAGGCCAGAGACCCGACAGCCGTGAACAGGCCAAAATACATGAAGTAGCGCGGCGTTCTCACCGCCCTCGGACTCCTGAGTCGTGAGAGCCGCTTCAACACACCCGGCCAGAGCGAATGATCGAGCGCCCTGTCGTAAATCTCGCGGATGAGTTGAGAAAGCCGCCCAACGTCATTCACCCTGAGCTCCCGTCCTGGCGAGCGAAATTCAATAAAACCGCTCGGTGGAAACGCCCAAGGGTCGAAGGCGGAGCGAGGCGCGCGAGCGCGACACGTTCGACAAAGCGGCGTTCACGTCGGCTCCATTGCCGGCCACGGAATTGTCGCCGTACGTGTAAACCGTATCCGTTGAGCTGATTCCCTGGCCGTTGCCTGACGCCATGGCGTGGCTCAGCCAAAGCTGGCCGCCAAGCGTCAACTAGGGCGCGCCGCCGCGCCGTCCGGCTCGCGCGCTGGTCGGCGTCTCGCCGAAGCGGCGGCGAAAAGTACGGTTGAAATGAGAAAGATCGGAGAAGCCGGCCGAATACGCGATGTCGACGATCTTTAGACGGCGAGCGCGCGGGTCGTGGAGCCGCCGCCAGGCGAGGAGAAGGCGTCGCTCGAGCGTCAACTCGGAGAAAGTTTTGCCGGTCTCCTCCAGGATAGCGCGCAAGTAGCGCTCGGAAATGCCAAGCTTGCGAGCGATCGCCGCCGCTGACGCATCCGGCGCATGGGCGCCGGCGTCGATCTCGGCGAGGATCGCCCGCCGCCAAGCCGCCTTCGCGCCGCGGGCGGCGGCCATTTCTTGCGCATCGCCCTCGGCGCCGACCGCAAGCGCGGTCAAGTCGAGAATATGGGTCGAAAAGGCGCGCGCCAGGGCCGGGTCGAGCGGTCCGTCGAAGCTGTTGAGCAGGCCGAGATAGTTGATTAGCAGGCGCAAGGCCTGGTTGCTCGCGGGGAGCGGCCGCATCAGGGCGGCGTCGACATTCGGCACGAGCGCTTGCAGGGCGGCTCGGGGAAGGGTGAGCGTGATGAAGGCGCCGTCGCCGCGGAGCGTGGCGGCGCCCGGATCGACGCCCGTGCCAAGAACCGCGTCGCCCGGACCGCCGGAAAATTCGCGACCGAGATGCTCGATATGCGCGTCGCCTCGCGTCGGCAGCGTCAGGATCAGCGGGTCCTGAATGTTGGCCGCGCCGCCCTTTCGGGAGACATAGGTCGCGTCGGAGCGCGACCCGATGACGACGCCCAATCCGGGCAGAGCGTGGAACGTCACCGAGGCGCGGAACGGCCGGTCGTCGAGCGGCTTGATGTCGACGTTGACGATATTGCGGCCGTAAATTTCGCGCCAAAGCGCGAGCCGCGCCTGCTCGGGAAGGGCGTCCGTCGAAATTCTGACGGGACCTGTCGGACTGGTGTCGGCCATGGCTCCCCTCCGCCACAGCAAGTCGAAAAAAGGGCCCTCGACGCTTACGGGATGACGCGGCCCTCCGCCCTCCTAAATCGCCTTGCGTCGCCCGGCCGCGATCGGCACTCTACCGCTAATTCACGAGATCTAAAAGAAAAATCAAAACGGAGGGCCGGGCGCGCGTTTGGCCTCACGGCCTGCGAAACGCAGCTTTGTGCGCGACCAAATAGCGGCCGTTGTGCCGTCCAGTCCTATTGTTTCTTCCGTACAGTCCAAGACGGCGACGACAACGGCGCTATGGTGACGCGCGCGTCCAGCCTCTACGCTTTGGGGAAAGATTGCCATGATCAGGACTCGCCTATTGACCGTGGCGGCGGCGCTCGCCGCCTGCGGCCTCGCGCTCTCGCCTGCTCACGCTTTGTCAAACCGCGCGTGGCTGTCCGGCAAGGGGACGGACGCCCCGGGCTGCGGCGCGCCTACCGCGCCCTGCCGGACGTTCCAGTACGTCCACGACAATATCATCGCCGCCGGCGGCGAGATCGACGTGCTCGATCCCGCGGGCTACGGCGCGGTGACGATCAACAAGGCGCTGAGCATCGTCAATGACGGCGTCGGCACGGCCGGCGTGCAGGCCGCCTCCGGAAACGCCATCACGATCAACGCCGGCGCAAGCGATACGGTGACCTTGCGCGGTCTCAACATCGACGGGCTCGGAACCGGATTGAACGGGATCGTCTTCAATTCTGGCGGCGGTTTGACGATCGTCAATTGCGTCGTCCGACACTTCGGTGACAACGGCATCCTGATCCAACCGACCTCGGGCACGATGGTCTTTCTTGTCTCCAATGTGACCGCCTCGGACAATGCCCTTGCCGGCGTCTCTTTTCTGCCTGCAAGCGGAACGCCCAGCGCCACCGGCGAAATCGATCACGTCATCGCAACGAGTAACCAAATTGGAATCAGCGTTGCTTCGATTAACACAAGCGGCGGCGTGATGGCCCTCGCCTTGTCTTATGACGTCGCGAGCGAGAATAGCCAGTACGGCGTCCTCGTCTCCGGCGGCGGCGGTCAGCTTACCGTCTCGATCGACAATTCGAGCATGAACGGCAACGGGGGAACCGGCCTTTCCGCCGGCGCCACTGCCAACGTCCTGCTCGGCCGCTCGGTCATCACATCGAACAGCCTTTTCGGGGTCGTCAATAATACCTCGCCAAACAGGCTCTATACCTATGGCGACAACCGCATCAACGGCAGCGGGACGTCAGATATTGTCGGGTCCCTTAATACGACCTTCACGCCGCGGTGACGTCGGCGCGCACGCGGCTCGCAGTTTACGGGGACGTCCGATGATCAAAACATCTTTGCTTGCTCCGATCAGCTCGCCCCATCGAAACATCCCGTAAGATAGGACTTGGCGCCGACAACCGGGTCCGCCGGCGGAAAGGGGTCATCATGACGGATAGCCGCTTTATGGGCGCCGCCACGGCGCTCGCCGTGATTTCCTTTGGCTTCGCCGCCGGCCCCGCCCACGCCGTGCCGAGCGCCAGCCGCGCCTGGGTCTCGGGACATGGCGTCGATCAGGCCGGTTGCGGCTCGCCGGCTTCGCCCTGCCGGACCTTGCAATACGCCCACGACAATATCGTCGTCGCCGCCGGCGAGATCGACGTGCTCGACCCGGCCGGCTATGGGCCGATAACCATCACCAAGGCTGAGCATCGTCAATGACGGCGTCGGCGTCGCCGGCGTGCAGCAGGGGACGTCGCAGGCGGACGCGATCACGATCAACGCCGGCCCGTCCGACGCGGTCTTCATCCGCGGCCTCACAGTCGACGGCCTCGGAAGCGGCCGGTACGGCCTTAACTTCAATACAGGCGCAAAGCTCGCTATCACGAATTGCATCTTCCGCCATTTCGTCAATATCGGCGTTTTCATCAATTCGAGCAGCCCGATGGCGTATTCCGTCTCGAACACCGTCGTCAGCGATAACGGCGCTGGCATCTACATACTGGGAAGCGCGCCGATCACGGGGACAATCTCGCACACGGAAGCAGACAATAACGATCAAGGCGTCGAACAAGCGATAAACGACTCGGCCGCCGTCACGATCGTCGACAGCGTCGCCGCCAATAATACCTATGATGGGTTTTATATCCAGAAGGGGCAGGCGACGCTCAGCCGGGTCACCGCGAACGGCAGCAATTTCGGGATAACCGTCGAGACCGACAAGACAGTCTTGGTCAGCGATTCGACCGCGAGCAACAATGTCGATGACGGCCTTTTCAATGATGGCGGAATCGTCATTATCACGCGTTTCACGGCGACAGGGAACGGAGCAGGACTGTCTACGGAATTCGGCACCGTTTTCACCTATGGCGACAATCGCATCCTTGAGAACGGGACCAATGTCAGTGGAACGCTGACGCCCGTGACGGGAAATTAGAGTCGTACCTAAAATCATTGCCGTCTGTATCGAGAGACGAGGAGCGTCGCGACTCGGCCGCGCCGGCGGGAGCTCGTCTAGCTAGTCGATGGGAGCAGCCCTGACGGCGCGCCAAGCGCGGTTTTGACCGATCCTCACCGCGGAAAATCCTGCTCGCGGGCTGAGGGGGTCATCATGACTAGTGATCGCTTTAAGGCGTCGGCGGCGGAACGCTCGACTCTTTCGGCAACAACAACATCGCCGACGCGAATAACCAGGGATCGCTGACCCCGATCGCGCAGCATTGAATCGCCCCGTCGCCGAGGCCGCCAACGGGAAACGGCGTCCGGCCCGACGCTTCGACGAGGCCGGCGCATGAGGGAAGCCAGCCGGCGATCGCGACGATTTGAATGAATGGCGGCGAATACGGCGACCGACCCGACTGTTCGACAAGTGGAGGGCGCAAGCCTTCCAATGCTGGAGAACAGTCATGCGCATAACGACACTTGCCGCCGTCGCCTCGTCGGCGGTGGCGATCGGATTGGGCGCCGCGCTGGCGTCGGCGCCGGCTTCGGCGGCGTTTCGTCCAGGCGGCGGAGGCGGCCTCCATGGCGGAGGCGGCGGCTTCCACGGCGGCGGAGCGCCGTTCGGAAGCTTCCACGGCGGAATGCCGGCGTTCCATGGCGGCGCCGCGCTCCACGACAATTTTGTAAGAAGGAGCCAGTTCGCTGAGTTCGGCTTCGGACATCGGCGCGGCTTCGACTTCGATCGAGACCGCGACTTCGACTTCCGCCATCACAGGCATCGGCGCTTCTTCTTCTTTGCCGGCGCCCCCTTCTTCGGCTTCGACTACGGCGGCTACCCGTACGATTGCTCGCCGTACTGGAACGGCTACCGGTGGGTCTATCCGTACGGCTACGCTTGCGGCTACGGCGCAAGCTACTGGGCCTACTAGCCGGCCGCGAGTCTTTGCGAAGGCCCGACGAGGCTCCCGCCGGGCGCCCATACGGCCGGCTGCGGCGGCCGGCCGGATTTCGGCGAGCGGGGCGGCCGAACCCGCTAACGCCAACGGCTTGGCGCATCCATCAGGCGCAACACGCTCGGCGCGCGATTTTAACCGCTGGACCCGGCGAACCATCCCGTAATACTTAGTCCGCCGCGGACAATCCCGCCGGCGAGCTAAGAGGGGTGCTCATGACAATTCATCGTTCGACGGGCGCCGCTGCGGCGCTCGCCGTGATTTTCTTCGGCCTGGCGTCTGGCCGCGCCGAAGCGGCGTCTCTGAGCCGCGCCTGGGTATCGGGACATGGCGTCGACCAGGCGGGCTGCGGCGCGCCGGCGTCGCCGTGCCGCACCTTCCAGTATACGCACGACAACATCGTCGCCTCCGGCGGCGAGATCGACGTGCTGGATCCGGCCGGCTATGGGCCGATAACCATCACCAAGGCGCTGAGCATCGTCAATGACGGCGTTGGCGTCGCCGGCGTGCAGCAGGGGACATCGGGCGCGGACGCGATCGTCGTCAACGCGGGCGCGAGCGACGCCGTTTCCCTGCGCGGGCTTTCGGTCGAGGGACTGAACAACGGACAAAACGGGCTTACGTTCAATTCAGGCGCGGCGCTCACAATCGCCAACTGCGCCTTCCGCCGCTTCTCCAATGACGGCATTTTCATCAACGCCTCCGGCGCCATGACCTTCTCGATCGCCGATACCAGCATCGACGGCGATAGCTATGGAGTCGATATCGAGGGAACGGCGGCCGTTACAGGAATCATTAATCGTACGGCGACAAACAACAACGCCTTCGGCGTGATACAAGTTGGAAACGACGCGGCGGCCGTGACGATCGTCGACAGCGTCTCCGCCAATAATCTCACAGCCGGATACTCATTCGTGACGGGGAAGGCGACTCTTACCCGGGCTACGGCGAGCGGGAACGAGATCGGAATACGCGTCATCACCACGAAAGCCGTTTTCGTCGCCGATTCGAACGCCAGCAATAACTCCGTCTATGGGCTCTACAATAGCGGGACCGCCGTGCTCACGCGCTTCGTTGCGACCGGCAATGGGACAGGCGTCTTCACCGGCTCTGGCGCGAGTTTCACCTATGGCGACAATCGCATCTTCGAAAATGGGGCCAATATCAGCGGAGCGCTGACGACCACATCCGGGAACTGACGCCGTCCATGCGCGCCGGACGAGCGGAGCCGGCCGTTTCTTCCACATGTGCGGACGCACATGAGCGCGCCGATTTGGGGGACTTCTCGATGACGAAGACTTGTCTGTTGGTTGCGGCGCTCGCCGCTTTCAGCTTTGCGCCTGCCGACGCGTCGGGCTTGACGAATCGCGCCTGGGTGTCGGGCCACGGCGTCGACCAGGCGGGCTGCGGCGCGCCGGCCTCGCCCTGCCGCACGTTCCAATACGCGCATGACAACGTCGTCGCTTCGGGCGGCGAGATCGACGTGCTCGATCCGGGGGGATACGGCCCGATCACGATCACCAAGGCGATCAGCATCGTCAATGACGGCGTCGGCGTCGCCGGCGTGCAGCAGGGGACGGCGAACCAGAGCGCCATTGTCGTCCATGCGAGCGCGACCGACAAGGTCTTGCTGCGCGGATTGACGATCGAGGGTCTGGACGTCGCGAGCCATGGCGTGACGCTGACCAGCGCCGGCTTGCTCGACATCCAAAATTGCATCCTGCGCGGCTTCGCCCAGAACGGACTCAATCTTGCCGGGGGCGGAACGACCGTCCACGTCTCCGACACGATCGTCTCGGACTATGGGAATTCAGGCGTCTATTTCAGCCCGAGCGCCAGCGCCGCCGCGTTTTACGAGCGGGTCCAGGCGATTGGGCCGGGCTATACAGGATTTCTCGTCAATGGCGATCTCGCCGCGAGCGGCTCTATTATCAAGGCCCAAGCTGCGGATAGCGTCGGGGCCGGAAACTATGTTGGATTCTTCGCCAATGGCAGCAACGACGCCTCGGTGCATGTGAGCTTCATGGCGGTCAACGCCAAGGCTTTCAACAATTCGTACGGCGTAACCGCGCAATTGGCGACGATGTTTATCACGCAATCCTCCATATACGGAAACTCGGCAGGCGGCTACAGCGTCGACTCCGGAGGGACGATCAAGACGTTTGGCAACAATTCTATCGCCGATACGACAAATGGCGGCAGCTTGACGCCCATTCAAATGCAATAGCGCTCCGCTCGGCATCGGCTGGGTCGTCAACGGAGGCGCGCGTGGCGCGCCTCCCATATGAGGGGGTGATCGCATGCTTAAATCACCGTCACTGATCGCGGCGACCACGTGCGTCGCGCTCGCGGTCGTTCTCTCCACGCCCGTCGGCGCGGCGCCGAGCGCGAACCGCGCCTGGGTGTCGGGCCACGGCGTCGACCAGGCGGGGTGCGGCGCGCCGGCCTCGCCCTGCCGCACGTTCCAGTACGCGCATGACAACGTCGTCGCTTCGGGCGGCGAGATCGACGTGCTCGATCCGGCGGGCTATGGGCCGATCACGATCACCAAGGCGCTGAGCATCGTCAATGACGGCGTCGGCGTCGCCGGCGTGCAGCAGGGGACGTCAGGCCAGAACGCAATTACCATCAATGCAGGGTCAGGCGACGAGGTGCTTTTGCGTGGGCTCGAGATCGAGGGCCTCGGAACTGGCGCAAACGGCGTCGACCTGGTTTCGGCCTTTCGCCTCACCATCGTCAATTGCGCCATTCGACGCTTCACCTCGGGCGGCGTCATGCTCATGCCAAGCAGCGCGAGCGGCGGCGTGACCGTATCGATCTCCAATACGACCTTATGGTCGAACGGCTACGGCCTTCTCGCTTACCCTCAAGGTTCGGCGACGGTGCAAGGAACAATCTCCAATGTCGAGGCGACCGGCAATTTCGAGGGCGTCTATATAGACGGCTCCGCTTCCAGCGCGGCCGGCAGCTACCTCGTTGCGAATGAGGTCAATGCAAGCAAGAATTGGTACGATGGTTTTGGAGCGAATGGCTCGGTCACGCTGGCGTTGACGCGGTCGCTCGCCGTAGGAAACGGCTACCACGGCGTTTTCCTCGGCGCTGGCGCGGTGGTCGGCAGCTATGGCGACAATCGTATCTGGAACAACATCCAATCCAATGTTTACGGAGGAAGCCTCACTGCCTTCAGCGGAAACTGACGCGGATCGCGGCGCGTCGCGCCAAAACTTGCCAGAGGCGTCCAGTTCAGAGAGATGTGAGGCGCGCGCAAGCAATGACGAAATCCGCCTCTGGCGGCGTCTCATATGTAGTGAGACAGACACGAGGTTGGCGCGACGCAAAAGCTCAAGTAAAGTCGCCCTCGCGAGTCTGCTGCGTCGCAGAATCAAGCCAGAGCGATGAATCGCTTCATTCTTGTCACTGCCTCTCTTCTCTGCGCCGGCGCCGCGTCGGCGGCGACGATCGTCGCGGCGCCGGTCGGCTCGCAAGAGACCGGCGCGATCATCGTCTCCGGCACGTTGCAGCCCGGGGACGACGAGGCCTTCGCCAAGCGATTGATGCAGTTTCCGAAGGGAATCGTCGTCTTTCAGGGCGAGGGCGGCGATCTTGAAGCCGCGATCAAGATCGGCACGGCGATCAGGCTGAAGAATTATGCGACGCTCGTGCCGGCGGACAGCCATTGCGCCTCGGCCTGCGCCGTTGCCTGGCTCGGCGGCGCGCCGCGCATCATGGAGGACGGCTCGCAGATCGGCTTCCATGCCGCCTACACGCTGAAGAATGGTCAGACGAAAGAGGCGGGCGCACCGAACGCCTTGCTGGGCGCCTATCTCGGCAAGATCGGCTTGCCGGATCGCGCGGTCGTCTACATCACCGCGGCGCCGCCCGAAGGCATGACCTGGCTCAGCGCCGCTGATGCCGAAAAGGCCGGGATCGACGTCAAGACGATCGCCGCGCCCAAAGCGCCTCGCCTCGCCGCCGCTTCGCCCGAGCCCCGGGTCCTGGCCGAACCGGTTCGCAGCGAGCAGCTCAAGGCCCGCCCCAAGCCGCCGCATCGGCGCGCCGACGTCAGGGCGAATAATCACAGATATTTCGTCGCTTGGATGATGGAGACGCTGCGCCGGCTCGGCGCCGGCCAATCCGCCAATTTCACCGCCCGGGACAACGTCACGCGCAACCGCTAGAATCGGCCACGCGCCCTTCCTCGAATAACCTCCGGCTCGGTAAGATGCGCTTGGGCTTCAGGACGAGTCGGGGATCGCCATGGGCGAGTTTTCGGGCGGGGGCGCCCAGCGCCGGCCGTCAATGTCGCCGCGCGGCGGATGGCGTTTTCTCGCGCCGCGGGCGCCGCTGAGCGCGGCGGAAATCGCAAAGCATCCGCGGCTCATCCCGTGCATCCGCCGACAGGCTCTGTCCCTGCTGTCGATCCAGGAGCTCAACCCCAGGCTCGCCGCCGTCTTCGCCACCCAGCAGAGATGGCTGATGGCCCATATGGCGCTGGCGCAATATTTCGCCGCCGCGGGCGAAGGCGGCGGGCTGCGGCAGACCAAATTCATCGAATCGGTCGCCGCTCGCGGCGTCGCCAGCAAGAACACGGCGGACGCCTTTCTCAAGGAAATGCTCAAATACGGCTATGTCCGGCCCGCGCCGCATGATGGCGACCGGCGGCAGCGGCCGCTCGAGCCGAGCGCCCACGCCGTTCAATCCGTCTCGGCCTGGCTGACGGCGCATCTGGCGACCTTGGACGATCTCGACGGCCTCGACCGCCGCGAGGCGTTCCTCGCTCAGCCCGAGCGCATCGCGACGGTTCACCCGCGCATCGCCGACGGGCTTTTGCGCTCCGACGCCATCCGCGCGCCGGCCCCGACCTTTTCCCTTTTCACGTGGCTGAACGAGGGCGGCGTGGTCATGGATTGGCTCATCGCCGGGCTTGCCGACGTCCCGCCCGGCGTCGAGCGCGTCCCCTCGACCGTCGCCTCGTTCGACGATCTCGGCGCAAGAATCCATCTGTCGCGCAGCCATCTGACGCGCAAGCTGCGCCGGGCCGAGGCCATGGGCAGCCTCGGCTGGTTCGGCGAGCGTGGCAAATCCGTCATGTGGGTGTCGGCGGAATTCCGCGGCGAGTATCTCGCCCAGCAATCCGTCAAGCTCGCAATCATCGATCAAGCGTTTCGAGACGCGTTCGCGGAAGAGCGCGACGGCCAGGGTGCGGAATCCCCCCAATAAAAGTCAGCCGGCCAGCGCCGATTCAGTTTGTGATTGCTCGATGTTTCGAGCATTCCATTTTTTTGCGAGCGCCAGCCGCCAGAGGAACTGTCGAGGACGGGTCCGGCGCAACGAGCCGCTCCGCATCGTCGCCGCGGCGCTGGAAGTCGCAATGAGGGCCGTGATGCGCGCGAAAATTCTTGACCTGCCCAACGGCCGGCGGACGAACTCGGATCGGATAAGGCGGATCGAAGTCGATCTGGGCCGATCGCTTTCGCTTCAAATCATGTACCTCGAAATCTATGAGGACGAAGGTTTGATCTATCAAGGCCTGGTCGACCTTGGCCGCCTTGCCGCGCGCGGGGGCCAAGGCGCCAAGTCCTCCCAATAAAAGTCAGCCCGCCGGCGCCGATTCAGATTGTGATTTTCCTCTTTTTGAGACTTTGATCTCGCCGCCGAGCGCCCGGCTCGGATGGGTTGAGGGGCTGCTATGACCAGGATGTCTTTGCTCGCGGCGACGACGCTCGCCTCGCTTTCTCTCGCGCTCTCGCCGGCCCAGGCGGGCTCCGCCAACCGCGCCTGGGTCTCCGGCCATGGGTCTGACGCCGCCGGCTGCGGCGCGCCGACCTCGCCCTGCCGCACCTTCCAGTACGTCCACGACAACGTCATCGCCGCCGGCGGCGAGATCGATGTACTTGATCCGGCCGGCTACGGGCCGGTGACGATCAGCAAGGCGCTGAGCATCGTCAATGACGGCGTCGGCGCGGCCGGCGTGCAGGCCGTCTCGGGCGACGCGATCGTCATCAACGCCGGCGCGAGCGACGTCGTGACGCTGCGCGGCCTCGACATTGACGGGCTCGGGACTGGATCGAACGGGGTCGTCTTCAATTCCGGCGCCGGCCTGACCATCGTTAACTGCGTCATCCGGCATTTCTTCAATAGCAACGCCGGCGTCAAGCGAAGCCAGGCCCTGGTCCAGCCGGTAGAGCCGAGCGGCGATGGCGTCCTGATCCAGCCGACGTCCGGCTCGATGAGCTTTCTCATCTCGAACGTGATCGCCTCGGACAACGGTCTTGCCGGCGTCGTTTTTCGACCGCCGAGCGGGACGCCGAGTGCAACGGGGACGATCGATCGTCTCACGGCCGTCAACAACTATCTTGGCGTTAGCATCGACACATCACACGGCGGCGCGCTGAATATCGCCGTGTCCAATAGCGTCTTAAACAATAACAGCTTTGGGATAGAGATTGACGCCGCCACCGCTCTTGCCGCGTCGATCGACAATTCGAGCATGAGCGGCAATACGTATGACGGCCTTGACGCAGGAGGTGCGGCGACCGTTCTGCTCGGCCGATCCGTCATCGCCTCGAACGCCCGAATCGGGGTTGGGGCCACGAATGAGTCGGTAGGAGGGCAAGCGACAATATATACCTATGGAGACAACCGGATCAATCAGAACGGAACAGACATCTACGGCCCTCTGACGGCCGCCCAGCCGCGATGACGGGGCGACTCCAATGATCAAGACGTCTGTGCTCGCGGCGATCACGCTCGCTTCGCTCGCTCTTTCGCTCTCGCCGGCCCAAGCGGGCTCCGCCAATCGCGCCTGGGTCTCCGGCCATGGGTCTGACGCCGCGGGCTGCGGCGCGCCGACCAATCCGTGCCGCACCTTCCAATACGTGCACGACAACGTCATCGCCGCCGGCGGCGAGATCGCCGCGCTCGATCCGGCCGGCTATGGGCCGCTGACCATCGCTCAGGCCGTCAGCGTTCAAGGCCACGGCTTTGCTTCGATCAGCGCGACGAGCGGCGGCGACGCGATCGTCATCAGCGCCGGCGCTTCGGATACGATCCTGCTCAACGGGTTATTGCTCGACGGCGAGGGCGCGGGCCGTGACGGCGTACTCGTCAATGCGGCCGGCTCGGTGCAGATCGTCAATTGCGTGATCCGCCACTTCGATCACGGCGTCGACTATGAGGCGAGCGATGCGGCCGTTCTTTCGATCTCGAACACGATAACTTCGGACGAAGTGGGGCCAGCTGCAGGGGGGGCGCTCGGCGTCTTGATCCAGCCGCAATCCGGCAATCCGCGGGTCATGCTCGACGCCATCAACGCGACCCATGACAATAGAGGCGTGGTTGTCGCTGGCGGACAAGTGATGCTCTCGAACAGCAACTTATCGAACAACAACTACGGTTTGCTTGTTGGCGGCGGCCAGATCCTGGTGAAAAATAGCGTCTTGTCCAACAACGGCGATGCCGGCGTGTGGACATTTTCGCCCACTTGGCTGGCCGGTGCGGCGATCTATGGCAACGGAACTGGGGTGCTCATCCAGGGCGGCGCGGTCAACAGCTTCGGCGACAACGATATCGCCAATAACGGCGCCGACGTGAGCGGCGGCAGCATGACGTCAGTTTCCCCGCAATAGCGCCGGCTCCGCAGCAGGGGGGGACAAGCACATGATCCGCATCGCAGTCCTGATCGCCTCGCTCGCCGCCGCAATGGTCGCGCCGCCGGCTCACGCGCAGCTTGTGCGCGTCTTCGTCTCCGGCCACGGCGACGATTCCAACCCCTGTACTTTGGCCGCGCCATGCCGCAGCTTCCAGCAGGCTTACGATGTCGTCGCCGCCAGCAACCCCCTCGGCGCCGAGATCGAGGCGCTCGATTCGGCCGGTTACGGGGCCCTCGCCATCAGCACCTCGATCAGCATCCAGGGCCACGGCTTCGCCTCGATCGCGCAAACGAGCGGCGCCGCCGACGCGATCGACATCAATGCCGGAAGTTCCGACACGATCCTGCTCAACGGGTTGTTGCTCGACGGCGAGGGCGCGGGCCGTGACGGCGTCTTCGTCAACACGGCCGGCTCGGTGCAGATCGTCAATTGCGTCATCCGCCATTTCAGCGACGCCGGCATCGATTATGCGCCGACCAATCCGCCCATCCTGTCGGTCTCGAATACCATCGTGTCGGACAATTCGGCCGCGGGCGTCTTCATCAGCGGCGCTGGCAGCGAGCCGATCACGCTCGACGCCGTCACCGCGACGAACAACACGAGAGGCCTGGAGGTGCTTGCCGGCCAGGTGACGGTGACGAACAGCAAGCTTTCCAACAATCCCACCGGCCTGGATCTTGCCGGCGGCCAGGCCATGGTGAAAACCAGCGTTTTGGCCAATGACAGCATCGCGGGGGTGAACGCGAGAGGGGGCGTCGCCTGGCTAGCGAAATCGGCGATCTACGGCAGCGCCGCCGGCGTCGCCATTGCCGGCGGCGCGGTCAACAGTTTCGGCGACAACGACTTCGCCAATAACGGCGCCAACGTCACCGGCGGCAGCTTGGGCGGGACCAAGCCCCAATAGCGGCTGGCGACGCGCCGCCGAAGGAGAAGCGGTCGGGCGCCGCGCTAGACCGAAAAGCTTACCCCGCAGCCGCAAGACGCGACCGCGTTCGGATTCTTCACCCGGAAAGCCTGGCCCATCAGGTCGTCGACGAAGTCGACCTCCGCCCCGGCCATGTATTCGAGCGAGACCGGATCGACGAGAATGGTCGCGCCGTCGCGCTCGACGACGAGATCGTCCGCGGCGCGGTTTCTTTCGATGTCGAAAGAATATTGGAAACCGGAGCAGCCGCCGCCTTTGACCGAGACGCGCAAGGCCGCGCCGGGCTCTTCGCGCGCCAGGATTTTAGCGAGGCGGCGAGCGGCGCTCTCGCTCAGCGAAACAGGCGCGGCTTTCGGCTCGGCGATTGAATCCATCGATCACAACCTTTTAAAGCGCTTTATCAGGGCCGTAAGCCGTTAAGATAGGCTCAGGGCGTTCGAGCTTCAATTGGCGTTGGGGAAGGCGATGGACGGGTCTTCGGGCGGTCGGGCGCCCTATGCGGCCGATCCTGCCGCTTCGCGCGGACGGCTCTTCCCGGAGCCGCCGTCGCCGACCCGCACCGACTTTCAGCGCGACCGCGACCGCATCATCCACTCGACCGCCTTCCGCCGGCTGGCGCACAAGACGCAGGTCTTCGTCTACCACGAGGGCGACCATTTCCGGACCCGCCTCACCCATACGATCGAAGTCGGCCAGATCGCCCGCGCCCTGGCCCGCGCGCTGCGGCTCGACGAAGATCTTGCCGAGGCGGTGGCGCTTGGCCACGATCTCGGCCACACGCCTTTCGGCCATACCGGCGAAGACGCGCTCGACGATTGCCTTTCGCCTTACGGCGGCTTCGATCACAACAGCCACGGGTTGAAGATCGTCACCGAGCTCGAGCGCCGTTACGCCGATTTCGACGGGCTCAATCTCAGCTTCGAAACAATCGAAGGCCTGGTGAAGCATAATGGTCCGTTGGTCGACGCCGCCGGCGCGCCGCTCGGCCGCTGGCGCAAGCGCGGGGCGCCGCAGGCGATCCTCGCCTACAACCTTCGCCAGGATTTGGCGCTGGCCCGCTTCGCCAGCCTCGAAGCGCAAGCCGCCGCGCTGGCCGACGACATCGCCTATGACGCCCATGACGTCGACGACGGCCTGCGCGCCGGCCTCTTCGACCTGGCGACGATTCGCGCGACGCCGTTCATCGCCGCTTTGCTTGACGAGATCGACCGCCTCTATCCGGGCCTCGAGACCAACCGCGTGATTCACGAACTCAGCCGGCGGCTGGTGACGCGGTTCATCGAGGACGCGATCGGCGAAAGCCGGCGTCGCCTCGCGAGCGCCGGCGTCGCCTCGCTCGACGAGGTCCGCGACGCGGGCGGAACGCTGGTCGGATTCTCGCCGGCCCTCGCCGCGGCGGCGGAGGCGATCAAGACTTTTCTCTTCGTTCATATGTACCGCCATCCGAGCGTCGCGCGGGTTCGCGAGAAGGCCGATCGGGTCGTTCGCCGGCTGTTTGCGGCGTTCTTCGCCGAGCCGGCCAGGATGCCGGCCGAATGGGCCCAATTGACCTCCGAAGCGGAGGCGCGCGACGGCGAAGCGGGCAGGGCGCGCGCCGTCGCCGACTACATTGCCGGCATGACCGACCGCTACGCCATCGCTGAGCATCGCCGGCTTTTTGACGAGGCCCCGGACTTGCGATAGAGCGGCCCTCTTTCCCAAAGAGGGTTCATGAATATTTTCGTCGATTTCCAGCGGCGCATTGCGATGCTGCTCGAAGAGATTGCGACGTCCGGGCGTCTGCCGCAGCCGCTCGACCTCGGCCGCTTCACGGTCGAGCCGCCGCGCGAAGCGGCGCATGGCGATCTTTCGACCAACGCCGCCATGGTCTTCGCCAAGGAGGCGAAGGCGGCGGGGATGAATCCGCGCCAGTTGGCGACCGAGATCGCCGCGTGGCTCGCCGAGCAAGACGACGTCGATCAGGCGGAAGTCGCCGGGCCGGGCTTCATCAATATTCGCCTGAGGCCGCAGGTTTTCGAGGGCGTGCTGCGCTCGGTTCTGAGCGAGGGGCCCGCATTCGGCGCCGGCGCGCCGGCCGGAGAGCCGGTCAATGTCGAATATGTCAGCGCCAATCCGACCGGGCCGATGCATGTCGGCCACGCCCGCGGCGCGGTCTTCGGCGACGCGCTCGCCAATCTCCTGAGCTTCGCCGGCCGGAAAGTGACGCGCGAATATTATATCAACGACGCCGGCGCGCAGGTCGACGTCCTCGCCCGCTCGGCCTTCCTGCGCTATCGCGAAGCGCTTGGCGAGGCGATCGGGGAGATTCCGGACGGGCTTTACCCCGGCGATTATCTCGTCCCGGTCGGCGCGGCTCTAGCCAAAGAGTTCGGCGCGGCTCTTAAAGAAAAACCTGAAGCCGAATGGCTGCCGATCGTCCGCCGCAAGTCTACCGACGCGATGATGGCGATGATCCGCGACGATCTCGCCGCGCTCAATGTCCGCCACGACGTATTCTCGTCCGAGCGCGCGCTGACCGGCGCCGACGGCGGCCCCGACCGCGTGCGCGAGACGATCGACGATTTGAAGGCGCGCGGCATCGTCTATCTCGGCCGCCTGCCGCCGCCGAAAGGCGCGCCGGTCGAAGATTGGGAGGATCGCGAGCAGACCTTGTTCCGCTCGACCGATTTCGGCGACGACGTCGACCGTCCGCTGATCAAGTCGGACGGCGGCTACACGTATTTCGCCGCCGACATCGCCTATCACAAAGACAAGGTCGACCGCGGCTTCCGCACCTTGATCGACGTCTGGGGCGCAGATCACGGCGGCTATGTCAAACGCATGCAGGCGGCGGTGGCGGCGGTCTCGGGCGGCAAGGCGACGCTCGATGTGCGCCTGTGCCAGCTCGTGCGCCTGATGCGAGCCGGCGAGCCGGTCAAAATGTCGAAACGGGCCGGGGACTTCGTCACCTTACGTGAGGTCGTGGACGAAGTCGGCGTCGACGCGGTTCGTTTCATGATGCTGACCCGCCGGAACGACGCGCCGCTCGATTTCGATCTCGCCAAGGTCATCGAGCAGAGCCAGGACAATCCGGTCTTCTATGTCCAATACGCGCATGCGCGCGGCCGCAGCGTGCTGCGTCAGGCGCGCGCGGCCTTTCCTGGTTTCGACGCCTCCCCCGCTGCGATGGCGGCCGCCGACCTCGCTTTGCTGACGGACGAAGGCGAGCGCGCGATCCTGCGGCTGATTGCGCAATATCCGCGCGTGGTCGAACAAGCCGCCGCGGCGCGCGAGCCTCATCGAATCGCCTTTTTCTTGCATGATCTAGCGACGGCGCTGCACGCCCACTGGAACCGAGGCAAAGATATGCCGCATTTGCGTTTCGTTAATGAAACGAGCAGAGATTTAACCAATGCGCGTATAGCGTTGGCGCTTTCGGTGACGATTGTTCTATCGTCGGGCCTCGCGCTGCTTGGGGTCAGCGCGCCCGAGGAGATGCGCTAAGCGAAAAGCGGCATAAGGCGGCGAGCGTAACTGAAGAGGACTTTGGATGAGCGAGACCGCGCTGCGCGCGACCCCGTCCGTCAATATCGACGAATTCGAGCGGCGGCTTCGGGCGACGGGCCCGTTGGGCGCGGTTGCCGACGATCCGCTCGCCGAACTCGCCCGCTTGCTCGGCGCGGAAGAGCCGCCCGTCAAGCCAGAAGCGGCCGAGCAGGCCAAGCCGGAACCCGAGCCTGCGCCGGCGCCGCCGCCGGCGCCGGTTGCAGAAGCCGCGCCTGCGCCGCCGCCGCTTCGCGCCGCGCCGCGGGTCGAGAACGCTTTCGGCCGAGTCGTGAATGTCGATTTCGGCGGCGGCCATGCTGCGCCGAACCCGCCGCCGCCGCTTTCGGTCGAGCCGCCGCCCTATGTCGAGCCGGCTGCGCAGTCGGCGCTTGGCGCGGCGCCCGCCCGGAGCTTCGGCGAAGGGGCGCAAGCGCCGCGAAAGATTTGGCCGATCGCCGCGCTAATCGTCATCGGCGTCGCCGGCGGGGCGGGCGCCTGGGCCTATCGCGGCGGCGTACCCGGCCTGACCGCGAAAGCGCCGCCGCTGATCATGGCCGCCGCCGGACCGACCAAGGTCCAGCCGCCCTCGCAGGAAACGGTCTCGTCGCCCAACGACATCTCCTCGCTCATTGGCAAGGAAGAGCAGGGGAAGCAGCCGACGCCTGCGACGGTCGTGTCGCACGAGGAGCAGCCGGTCGATCTCAACGAGCGGGCGAGGGCGCAAGCCGCCGCCGACGCTCACGCCGAAGCGCCGCCCGCCAATGCGCCGACGATCGCCGCCGCGCCGCTGGTCGTCGTCGCCGCGCCGCCGCCGGGCGCTCCGCCGGCGCCCGCGCCGGCCGCGGCCAACAGCGCCGCCGCGCCTTCCCCGTCGTCCGCGGCGGATACGGCTGCGATGCAGCCGACCCCTGCCGCCGCTCATGGCGCCGCCGAGCCCGCGCCGGCTGTCGCCTCCGCTCCGTCGAATCCGCCGCCTGCGCGGGCCATTGCCCCGACGATCGCCTCGCCCGTCGCGCCGACCGACGGCGCCGCGATCACGCCGGGCGGCGGCACGATCGGACCCGCCGCGGCCCCGGCGCCCCCGCCGGCTCCGTTCCCGGAGCCCAAACGGGTCAAGACGGTCTCTGTCGGTCCAGACGGCTCCGTCCTCGCCGCGCCGCAACAGGCCGACCAAGCCGATCAGCCGGTCGAACCGCCGAACCTCCCCGTCAATCCGCCGACGCCGGTCCCGCGGCCGGCTTTCGACGCCTCCACGGCCGAGCCGGCGACGCCGAAGCTCGATCTGCCGACAAAGCTCTCCGGCAAAACGACCGCCCGCGTGCCGGTTCCGAAGACCGACACGACCGCGGCGACGACCGGCCAGCCGCCCGAGGCGCCGTCGCCAGCCGCGCCAGAGCCCAAGCCGGAGCCTAAGCCGCGGAAACATGAGCCGACGCGTGTGGCGGCGGCCGAGACAGCCCCGCCCGCGGCCGAAGCTGCGCCGCCGCAGGCCCCTGCGCCGAGTCAGGAGAGTTCCGGGCCGTCCTCGCTCTTCGACGCTTTGCGCGGCATCGTCCATGGGCAGGACAATGCGGCCGTGCCGCCGGCCCAGGCCGCGCCTGTGCGGACGGCTTCGGCCGCCGCGACCGCCTCGGCGCCGGCCGAGGGCGGCGGTTTCGCCGTCCAACTCGCCGCGCCCCGCACCGAGGCGGAGGCGCGGAGCGTCTCTGCCCGGCTTCAGTCCAAATACGCGAGCGAGCTCGGCAGTCTGCAGCCGGTGATTCATGCAGCGTCGGTGAAAGACAAGACCGTCTACCGCGTGCGCGTCGTCGGCCTTTCCCGCGCGGCCGCGGTCAACCTCTGCGAGAAGCTGAAAGCGGCGGGCGGCGCCTGCTTCCTCGCACGGGAATAAGCGAGGCGCGGCCGCCGGGGAACGGGCATGGCGAAGGCCTTCATCTGCGGCTGCGCGGGCGTCGCGCTGACCGGCGACGAGCGCCACTTCATCGCCGCGACTCAGCCCTGGGGCTTGATTCTCTTCAAACGCAACGTGGCTGACCCGGCCCAGATGCGCCGGCTGACGCAGAGCTTTCGCGAGCTTGTCGGCCGGTCCGACGCGCCGGTTCTGATCGACCAGGAGGGCGGCCGGGTGCAGCGCATGGCGCCGCCGCACTGGCCGGCCTATCCGAGCGCCGCCAGTTTCGACGCGCAAATCGACGAAAGACAGGCGGCGCTCGAGGCGGCGCGCCTGACAGCCCGCCTGATCGCCCACGATTTGCGCGAGGTCGGCGTCACGATCGATTGCGCGCCGGTGCTCGACCTCGCCTATGAGGGCGCGCATTCCGTGATCGGCTCGCGCGCTTTCTCGAGCGATCCGGCTCGGGCCGCCGAATTCGGCCGCGCGGTCGCCGAAGGGCTGCTGGCCGGCGCGGTCGCGCCGGTCGTCAAGCACATGCCTGGCCATGGCCGGGCCCTGGTCGACAGCCATCTCGAACTGCCGATTGTCACGGCGAGCCGCGACGACCTTGCCGGAAAGGATTTCGCGCCCTTCGCCGCCTTGAAAGATTTGCCGATCGCGATGACCGCCCATGTCGTCTATCGCGCGATCGATCCGGACCGGCCGGCGACGACCTCCAAAATCGTCGTCCAGACAATCATCCGCGGCGCGATCGGCTTCGATGGGCTGCTCTTGACCGACGATCTATCCATGAAGGCGCTCGGCGGCTCGTTCGAAGAGCGGACGCGAGCCGCTTTCGAAGCCGGCGTCGATATCGCGCTCCATTGCAACGGCGACCTTGCCGAAGCCTGGGCGGTCGCCAAAGCCGCGCCGCCGCTCGCCGGTCTGGCCTTGCGCCGCGCCGAGGCGGCGTTGGCCGCGATTTCCAGGCCGCCGTCGCCGTTGGACGCGGCGGCGGCCCGCGATGAACTCGCCGCCGCCTTCGCTCGCGCGGCCTGATCCTGCGAGGCTCCCGGGCGATTTTCCCGCTGACGCTTACCCGTTAACCATGCCGGAAATCTGGCCGTTAACCCATTTTCTTTAGGTAAAGAAAAGGTTTCTAAGCGCGGCCGTAATCAAACCATTGCTTTCGCAAGCCATCGCTGTAACGTTGCGTCGTCAGGTCGTTACAGCGATCCTCTCAAAGAATACCCTACGGAGTGCTCAGGTCCGCCGCATCTCCTGGGTCCGTGGGGTCGGCCGGCTTGGAAACGGCGGGAGTGGCCTCCTCGTTGCCGTTTCCAGCCGGCCTCCTATTTCTTAAGCGCGGCGCGAGAGTTGGGAAGAACGCGTTCCCTCCGCCCCGTGTCAACACATGGCCATCGGGGAAATTGAAGCACGCACGAAATGGGTGAGAGCGTGCGCTTCGTACAACCATCGCCCGTCATGGCCGGGCTTGTCCCGGCCATCCACGCGGCGGCGCTGCGACAAAGCTTCGGCATTGGGGCTCGCGGATGGGCGTGGATGCCCGGCACAAGGCCGGGCATGACGCGTAAAGACTGTAGCAACGTACAGCGTTGCGACCGGCTGTGTTTCTCCGACAGGATGAGCCGCGCTTAGTACTTCCTGAGCAAGCTCACCAGCTTGCCCTGGATGCGCACGCGGTCCGGGCCGAAAATGCGCGTCTCATAGGCCGGATTGGCGGCTTCCAGCGCGATCGAGGCGCCGCGGCGGCGCAGCCGCTTCAGCGTCGCTTCTTCTTCATCGATCAAAGCGACGACGATGTCGCCGGTCTCGGCCGTGTCCTGCTTGCGGATGATGACCGTGTCGTTCTCGAAAATGCCGGCCTCGATCATCGAATCGCCGCGCACCTCCAGCGCGAAATGTTCGCCGCCGCCCAGGAATTCCGGCGGTACCGGAATGGAGGCGGTGCGCGTCTGGATCGCCGAGATCGGCGTGCCGGCGGCGATGCGGCCCATGATCGGAATCATAGCCGGAGCCGATTGCGCCGCGCCGCGATTTGCGCGCGCTTTGCCGAGATGGCCTTCGATCACGCTCGGCGAGAATTTGCCGCCGCGGGGCGCAGCGACCGTCGCCGATTCGGGCAATCGGAGAACCTCGATGGCGCGCGCGCGGTTCGGCAGGCGGCGGATGAAGTTGCGCTCTTCCAGCGCCAGGATCAGCCGGTGAATGCCGGACTTGGAGCGCAGATCGAGCGCCTCTTTCATTTCGTCGAAAGACGGCGGCACTCCTTGCTCTTGCAGCCGCTCGTGAATGAAGCGCAGCAATTCGCTTTGTTTCTTGGTCAACATGTACTTTTCGCCCTTTGCCGGCCAGCGAATCGCTCGACCGTTCGCCTTTCGCGCCGAATGTCGCGGCGCCGGTTAAACAAATCGTGAACGACTTATACGTTCATGCTGTGTTCCTGGCAAGAGGAATCCGCAATAGGTAGTCGTATTGCGGCGAGGCGGCGCGCAGTTCTTGACATTCCGTCACGTGTCCCGCACATGGAAGCCGACCGCTGAGGCGCATTGCCGTGCGGGACTACGCGCATCGGTTGCGTGAAGGGCCAAAAGGCTCTCCTACCGTGCGGCGTCGAACGTCTCATTGATTGCCCGGACCACGCAGGGCGTCTCCTCAAAATCAGCCGCCGGAGCGCTGCTCGAGGGCTTGCGCGTGCGCGGCTTCGTCAAAGGCATTGTTCATTGGATAACTTCCTCGCGCTCGGCCTCGCCGCGCCGCTCGTCTCCGCTCTTGGCCGGATCGGCTTCGCAAAACCGACGCCCATTCAAGCGCAAGCCATTCCTGCTCTCCTCGCCGGCCGCGACCTGATCGGCGTGGCTCAGACCGGCACCGGCAAGACCGCAGCCTTCGCGCTTCCCATTCTTCATCGTCTCCTCGCCAATCCGCGCCGCGCGCCGCAGGGAAGCGCGCGCGTCCTGATCCTCAGCCCGACGCGCGAATTGGCGAGCCAGATCGCGCAGAGCTTTCGCGATCTTTCGCAAGGCCTGCCGCTTTCGATCGCCGTCGTGTTTGGCGGCGTGCCGCATGGCGCGCAGATCAAGGCGCTGGCGCGCGGGCTCGACGTGCTCGTCGCCACGCCCGGCCGGCTCGTCGACCATCTCGACAATGGCGTCGCCAATCTGAGGGGCGTCGAATATTTCGTGCTCGACGAGGTCGATCAGATGCTCGATCTCGGCTTCATCAAGCCGATCCGCCGCATCGTTCGCGATTTGCCGCTGAAGCGCCAGAACCTCTTCTTCTCGGCGACCATGCCGAGCGACATCAGGCGGCTTGCGGCGGAGCTGCTGCGCAATCCCATAGAGGTCGCGGTGACGCCGGCGGCCAAAACCGCCGACCGCGTCGAGCAGCGCGTCATTCTGGTCGATGAGCCGCGCAAGCGCGACATGCTCGTCGAACTGTTCAAAGACCAGGCGATGTCGCGCGCGATCGTGTTCACGCGGACCAAGCGCGGCGCGGACCGCGTCGCCAAGGCGCTCGACGAGGCGGGCGTCGACGCCCTCGCCATTCACGGCAACAAGAGCCAAGGCCAGCGCGAGCGCGCGCTCGCCGCCTTTCGCGGCGGCGCGGCGCGGGCTTTGGTCGCGACCGACATCGCCGCGCGCGGCATCGACATCGACGGCGTCACCCATGTCGTCAATTTCGAATTGCCGGAGGTCGCGGAGGCTTATGTTCATCGCATCGGCCGCACCGCGCGGGCAGGCCGAGAGGGGATCGCCATCTCGCTTTGCGCGCCGTCGGATCGCGATCTGTTGCGCGGGATCGAGAAGTTGACGCGGCTGCAGATCGCGACGGTCGATCGCCGCGGGCATAAGGGCCCGGCGCCGTCGCCGGTCGTCCGCAAGGCCGCGCCGCCGACGCCCAATCGCGCCGCGCCGCGCGACGCAAGAAGCCGCAAGCAAGGCGCGCCGATGCGCGCCTCGCGGTCGGCCCGCCGGCCCTGGTGGGCCGAGCTTCAGGCGAGGGCCGTCCCGGTCGTGTAGGGCGGCTTTTCCACACGGTGAAGCAAATAAATTCAATGGATTAGACAAGTGCGGGCGGGCCGGCCGAAATCAGCCCTCGCCGAATCGAATCGGATCGGCTAGAGGTCGGGTCCCATGGCGCGGTATATTTTCATCACCGGCGGCGTGGTTTCCTCGCTCGGCAAAGGCTTGGCTTCGGCGGCGCTCGGCGCGCTTCTCCAGGCGCGCGGCTATTCCGTGCGCCTGCGCAAGCTCGACCCTTATCTCAATGTCGATCCGGGCACGATGAGCCCGACCCAGCACGGCGAAGTCTTCGTCACCGACGACGGCGCCGAGACCGATCTCGATCTCGGCCATTACGAGCGCTTCACCGGCCGCTCCGCCAACCGCCAGGACAACATCACGACGGGGCGGATCTATCAGGAGCTGATCGCCAAGGAGCGGCGAGGAGACTTTCTCGGCGCGACCGTGCAGGTGATCCCGCACGTCACCAACGCGATCAAGGAGTTCATCCTCGAAGGCAACGAAGGCGTCGATTTCGTGCTCGTCGAGATCGGCGGCACGGTCGGCGACATCGAAGGCCTGCCGTTCTTCGAGGCGATCCGCCAGCTCGGCATCGAGCTGCCGCGCGGCCATTGCGTCTATATCCACCTGACGCTCTTGCCTTACATCGCCAGCGCCGGCGAATTGAAGACCAAGCCGACCCAGCATTCGGTCAAAGAGCTGCGCTCGATCGGCATCCAGCCCGACATTCTGCTGTGTCGGACGGACCGCGAGATTCCGCGCGAGGAGCGGCGCAAGCTCGGCCTTTTCTGCAACGTGCGCGAGAGCGCGGTGATCGAGGCTCGGGACGTTCATTCGATCTATGACGTGCCTGGCACGTACCACGCCGCCGGGCTCGACCGGGAAGTGCTCGCCGCCTTCGGCATCGAGCCGGCGCCCAAGCCCGACATGCGCCGCTGGGCCGGGGTGAGCAAGGCGCTGCACAATCCCGAAGGCGAGGTGACGATCGCCATTGTCGGCAAATATACCGGCCTCAAAGACGCCTATAAGTCGCTGACCGAGGCCTTGACCCATGGCGGCCTCGCCAACCGGGTCAAGGTCAATCTCGATTGGATCGAGAGCGAGGTTTTCGAAAGCGCCGATCCCGCGGCGCATCTCGAAAACGTCCACGGCATTCTGGTGCCGGGCGGGTTCGGCGTGCGCGGCTCGGAAGGAAAGATTTTGGCCGCGCGCTTCGCAAGAGAGCGCAAGGTGCCGTATTTCGGCATCTGTTTCGGCATGCAGATGGCGGTGATCGAGGCGACGCGGGCGCTGGTCGGCGTCAAGGACGCCAACTCGACCGAGTTCGGCCCGACCCGCGAGCCGGTCGTCGGCCTGATGACCGAATGGATGCGCGGCAACGAGCTCGAAATCCGTAAAGCCGAGGGCGATCTCGGCGGCACGATGCGGCTCGGCGCGTACCGCGCGCTGCTCGAGCCGGATTCGAAAATCGCCGGCATTTATGGGGCGACGGAGATTTCCGAGCGCCACCGCCACCGCTACGAGGTCAACACCGCCTACCGGCCGATGCTGGAAGAAAAGGGCATGCGCTTCGCCGGCATGTCGCCGGACGGGCTATTGCCCGAGACGATCGAATTACGCGACCATCCTTGGTTCATCGGCGTGCAGTACCATCCCGAGCTGAAATCGCGCCCCTTCGAGCCGCACCCGCTCTTCGCGAGCTTCATCGAGGCGGCGAAGACGCAGAGCCGGCTGGTGTAGGGGGATTTGGTGAAGTGTCGGCGTAATCACCTTAACCCCAGGGCGGCGAACCGCCTAGCAAAACGAAGGGAAGACGACCGTCTGACCAAGTCGGTGGCGCGGTTGGGATGGACCTTCTGAATATCAGCCCGATGCCCGCGTAGTCTACGAGGGAAAATGACCGCATTACGGGAGTTGTGATTCCGCGATTACGGCGACACTTACAAAATCCCGGTTCGCCTCGCCGAGCCCGCCAGCCCAAGAAAAACTAGCGTCGCTTGGTTCAGCCGCACCATATCGTCATCGTCCAACCGTCCGATCCGCGCTCCAAGCTTGCTTTTCGGAACGGTAGTGATCTTGTACACCATGAGCCGGCACGGCACATGCAAGCCGTTGCGCTCGTTCGGTAAGAGGCGCAAGCGGAAAAGTGGCGCTTCGGTCTCGTCCGTCGCGAAGGCGCAGATCGTGATCGAGTCCGTACTATCAAAACTGTCGCCTTGCAAAATCACGATGGGACGGGGCTTGCCGGCGTAATCGCTGTCGCCTGGAGCAGTCCAGATTTCGCCGCGCTTCATTCGTCATATAAGCTGGAGACGGCGTCGATGAAGCTCTGATGCTCCTTCGCCTTTTCGCTCCTCGCCACCGCGAGGGACTGGCGGTGCGCCGCGGCGCGAAAGGCGGGCGCCCGGATGTCGGGAACCCAAATCTGAATAGGACGCAAGCCTTGCTTCCCTAGGCGCCCACGATGCGCGCGCACCTTTTCGCGCGACGGTTTGGAGTCAGGAGGCGAAGCCTAAGGGATTATTCCAGCTTACATGTAACCATAGCGCACGACGGACGAAAGTGCCAGAGCCTTTGAGGGCGCGGCGTCTCGCCGGTTGCGCTCGCGCTCGATGACGTAGCGTAAGCTGGACGTACCGCCGGGTCCGAGTCATTTTAACGTCACATCATTGCCGAAAACTTGATCGAATGCGTCGCATCTGCACTTTGATCGCCCTTTTCCTCTACTCGACGACGCCTTCTCAGGCGGAGAGCGACGGCGCTCGCGACGCGTTCATCGAAACCTACCGATGCGCGGTGGTGCAAATCTTGGCGGCGATCGAGGGACGCTACTCCGAGCGCCATCGCTTCTTGATTTTAGCGGTGGCGGGCAGGACGCCGAGCTACGTGCAATGCCTGTTCATGCCGGACCGCAGACGCGTCCTTTGCGAAGCCGATTCCGGCTTTTACGCGAACGAGCCTGAGGAGCCGCGTACGATATTTCTCTCGGCCGAAGACAAAGGCAAGCTGGCGCGCCTCGGCTTTTCGCTGGACGACAGCGAGGGCAACTTCCAGCAGATGATCGATGTGCGCGCGGTCGGCGCTTTCGGCGGCGTGGCGGACGTTATGCTGGGCGCGCTCTACGACGTCTATGGCGCGCGATTGGACACGCCGATCGAGGCGACATCGCCATTCCTGCCGAAGAACAGCAAGCTTAGACAATTGTCATGTCCGCCGGTGAGCTGAGGCGCGCGCGGATCGTCGCGGCGGTCGCGCTCGCCATCGTCGCTATGCCTGGCCCGTCTGCGGCGAACGGCGACGATCTCGGCGGGTTTCTCTCGGCATTTCGCTGTCCCGTGGCGCTTCGGCTAGCCAGCATTCACGCGCGTGGCGATCGAAAACGGGAGAACGAACGATTTCTCATCCTCGCGCTCGCCCATAACGAAACAAGCTACGTACAATGCGCGTTCTTCGACAATGATCAGCGGCTGATGTGCGAAGCCGCGTCCGGCTATTACGATGCGCCCAAGGGAGCGCCGCGGACCGTTTATCTGCCGGCAAAGTCTGTCGCCGCCTTGGCGAAGCTCGGTTTTTCGACCGACGACTCGCAGGGCAATTTCCAACGTGTGATGGAGACGCCTGATCCGTCGGATTTCGCTTCCGTGGCCGAGGTCTTGTTGACCGCTCTTTACGAGAGCTACGGCGCTCGCCTCGATTCGAAGATTGAAGTCCAGTCCGCGCTTGCGCCCGACCTCGGGCCTGTCCTCAAAGCCACGGACTGTCCTCCCATAAGCTAAAGCGGTCGCCACGGGAATTTGTGGATCGCGCCGTCGCCGCGCTCGCCGCCTGGCGCTCGGCGCCTTATCGTCGCGGCGGACGGAGCCGGAGGCCGCGGCATGGAAAAGCGAGAGTTGGAAGCGCTCCTGGCGGTGGACGGCGTTGCACCCGATTTGCCGCCGATCGAATATTATCTCGATCTCCTCGCGACCGAGCGAGACCTGCCAGACGCCGCGCTCGGCATGTGCGCGGCGCGCATCGAAGAATCCGGTCCCGCCTTGCGCGCCGCGCTCGCCAAGGCGGCCGACGGCGCGGCGCTGACAGAAGACCAGGCGACGCTGGCGTTTCGCGGCGTCCATGTTCTTGGCGGCGCTCGCGACGAGAAGACCTGGCCGGTCCTGCGGCGCTTGCTGCATCGGCCGATGCGCGACCTCGATGAGGTCCTCGGCGACGCCGTGACCGAGACTTTGTCGCGCATTGTCGCCGGCGTTTTCGACGGCGATTGCGACGCGCTCTTTCAGGAGATCGCCGACCGCCGCCTCGACGAATTCGTACGCGACGGGCTTTGGGGCGCGGCGACATTCCTGACTTTCGAGGGCCGCATCGAGCGCGAGGCGATGCGGGCCTTTCTCCAACGTTACGACCGCGACCGTCTCGCCGACGACGGCGATTACGCCTGGATCGGCTGGCTCGAGGCGATCGCGCTTTTAGGCTTCCGCGACATGACGCCGCTCGTCACGAAAGCGTTCGCCGACGGGCGATTGCCGGAAAGGGTGCTCGATTTCAGACATTTCGAGCAAGATCTCGCCGAGGCGGAGCAAAAACCCGACGATAGGGGGCGCTTTGCGGACAAAAATCTCGGCTATATCGAGGACATCGTGCAGGCGCTCGATTGGGCCCGCTGGGCGGATGATTCTGAAGACGAAATGGCGGATGAAGACGGTTGGACACCGTCTTGGAAGGACTGGACGACGCCGGCTTCAACGCCGGTGACCAATCCCTGGCGTCACGTTGGCCGAAACGATCCATGTCCGTGCGGCAGCGGCAAGAAGGCCAAAAAATGCTGTCTCGCCGGCGATAGAGCTGAGAGTTTTTAGGCCCCGGCGGAAATCAATAGACAGGCGCCCCCGCACAGCGGAACTGGCGGGGGCGGAGCAGAGATTCCAGGACAGTACGGTGGAAACCGGGCGATAGAGCCGCCTTTCGGCGGCCTTATCGCAACTCAGCACTCGGTCTTCGATTTCTTCATCGTATCGCCGAACTCGTTGGTCTTTTTCACGCTCTTGGTGGTGCATCCATCCGGATGTTGAGTGATGGTCTTCTCTTTCGCTACGGGGGCGTCCACGGAGCGATGTTCAATGACGACCCCCGGGGCGGGGGCAACGTCGTGATGGATGGTGACTTCGTCGGCCAAGGCCGCGCCGCACAGAGCGAGCGAAGCCGCGCCAATCAACATTAGTCGCATGATCATACCTCCGTAATCCGTCGCGGGACAGTCCCGCGCCCCCGAGCCCTAACATTCGCGACGGCAAAAAGTTGCATGAAGGGAGGCGCTTGGCGCGACCGACCCCATCCGTGCGATGGAACCTTACGAAGAGCGGCCGAGTTGAGTAGGGTCGGAGAACATGGACGATGCGTTTGTTTGTCGCCCTCGTCGTCATCATTTACCTGGTCGGGGTAGGGGTTGCGCTGGCGCCGACCATAGAGGCCAAGTGGCGCACGGCCACGGCCTCCGACTTCGCGGCCAGCATCGCGCAGGATTTGCCGAGGGCGGCGGCATGGCCGGCCAGGGCTTATCACAGCATCGTCCAACGCGGGTGAGCGGCGTCGTTCGCATCGGGATTTCCGGCTGGACCTATGCGGGCTGGCGGGGGGTCTTCTATCCAAAGGGCTTGCCGCACAGCCAGGAACTCGCCTTTGCGGCGCGCCAATTCCAGGCGATCGAGATCAACGGCACGTTCTACGGCCTGCAAAGACCGGAGGCCTTCGCGCATTGGCGCGAGCAGACGCCGCCGGACTTCGTCTTCGCCGTAAAGGGATCCCGTTACATCACCCAAATGCTGAAGCTGAGGAACGTCGCAATTCCGCTCGCCAATTTCTTCGCGTCGGGCCTCTTGCGGCTGGGACCCAAATTGGGGCCGATCCTGTGGCAATTCCCGCCGCAACTGAAGTTCGACGCGGAGCGCTTCGAGTCGTTCTTCAAGCTTCTGCCGCGCGACATGACGGAGGCGAGCGCGTTGGCGCGTCGGCACGACGCGCGCCTCGACAATCGCGATTGGCTCTCTAGCGACGTATCAAAGCCGCTCCGCCACGCTGTCGAGATCCGCCACGAAAGTTTCCGCGATCCCGCCTTCATCGAATTGTTGCGCCGCTACGGCGTCGCGCTCGTCTGCGCGGACACGGTGGAATGGCCGCTGCTGATGGATTTGACCGCCGATTTCGTCTATTGCCGCCTGCATGGCTCCGAGCAGCTCTATGCCAGCGGCTACGACGAGAAAGCGCTGGCGCGCTGGGCTCTGCGAGTCGAGGCTTGGGCCAAAGGCGGCGAGCCAAGAGACGCTGTTCGCGTTCTCGCGCCCACCAAACCGCGCGCCCGCGGCCGCGACGTTTATCTCTTCTTCGACAACGACGCCAAGGCTCGCGCGCCGCTCGACGCGGCGGCGTTGATCAAACGGCTGAAGCTCGACCGCCGATCGCCCGCAGCGCGGCCTGAGCGAAGCGCTAACCGACGAGAAGCCGGACCGCGATCTTGACCACGAGCCAGGCGAGCGCGGCGATCCATGCGAGATTCAGGGCAAGGCCGGCGAACAGAATCGCCAACGGCCAATTCAACGCGCCGCGCCGGGACGCGCCATCTTGGGACGGATCTGAACCGATGTTGAACATGAGCGCCGTTGTGATGACGTGATGTCGCAAAAGCGGCAAAGCAGGCGCCAGGGCGCGACGGATTTGAACGCCGCTTCCGTCCCGCAGGCCGGTGGCCAGGAGGCCTTCTTTTTGTCCTTGGGACAGGGATGAGGACGTTGCCTATTAAGTACAAGGCCTTCCTCGAGACGCCCTGATGTCCATTCACTGCCGAAACATTTGCCGAAGGCCGCGCCTGTCTGGTCGGCGTCCGCTTCGCCGCAATCAGTGTTTGCGGGTCGGGGACTTGGCTCGAGTGGGCTTGACGCCGTTAACCATTCCAGCCTTGTTTTAGACCTAGCTTGCTGGGGGGCGGCTATGCCGGATTTCAGATCGACCGTTTACAGCCCGGAAGAGCCGGGCTTTCCGTTCGTCGCCATTGTCGCCAATTCGAATTGGCAGGTTGTCGAGGCCAGGCCTTTCGCCACCCGGGACGAGGCGGCGGCCTTTCTCAAAACCGCGTTGCGGAGAATCAAAGGGCGCAACGGCGGCGCAGCGGCGAAAAAACCGTCGCTTTCGTGAGACGAGCGCCGGGTGAGTCGGCGCCGGCTCTTGGCGCGCCTTGCCGCGCTGGCGTCGCTGCGAGCGAAGAGCGCGCCACGCCGCGGCGCAAATCCCTGCTGAGCGAGCAAGTCGCGCAGCGGCGCTCGGGCGCGCTCTGGCCTGAGCCTTCTCTCCGTCAGTAGTGCTTCTCGATGATCACGCGGTGATGGTGGTGGTAATGGTGATGATGGTGGTGATGGTGATGGTGATAGCGGCGATAGTGATGGTGATGATGGTGGTGATCCGCTTGGGCGAGCCGAATCGCCGGCTCTGGAGCTTCCGCCGAGTTCTCGTCGATCGCCGCCAGAGTCTCCGCGGCATGGGGGATGGGATCGAGAAGTTCGGCGAAGGATTGGGCCGGCTGCATAGGCGCCGAGGGTTCGGCGCGGGCTGTCGCCGCGCCGCCGGCCATAAGCGCCAATGCGGATGCGGCGCCGAGAACGCCGTACAGTTTCTTGTCCATCAACCTCTCCTTTGCGAGATCCGCCGCAAACAACGTTTCGGAGCGTGAAATCGTTCCAACCGATTGCGGCAAGCCGAGCAGCCGCCCGACGGTTTTGACCGAAGGCGGCCGCTGGCATTTGCTTAGGGATGCGGGGAGCAAAGCCGAGCCAGTGCTTGTCAGATCGGCGCCCTGTAAGCTAGAACCGCCGCGGCCCGGCAAGAACGGGCCAAGAACACAACGCTGCCGTACATGTCCACGGCAATGCGCGCGCCGTTGGCTTGCCGATGCATCGAAAATTTCGAAGGGGGAAGGGTGGCCGAGTGGTTTAAGGCAGCGGTCTTGAAAACCCAAAAAGAACGAAGCCTAAACCCTTGGAATCGCTGAAATCACTAGCAAAAACCGCCCGATTTCAATGCGCATTAAGCGTGTATAGCGTGTATGGCAATGCATAGAGTCGGCACAGATTCCGGCACAGGTAAGGTTCCTCGACGTGCGGACAGCTACCAACGTAGATAGGCGAGCGCCACAATCGTTAGGACGACGGCGGCCGTCACGCTGATCGCGAATTTGCCCTCTGCGCTTGCAGAGACGAGGTTAAGAATGGTTATCCGCATGCGGTCCACGGCGGACGCTCCCGGCAATTGATTCGACTCGCGCGGTTTGGGGCCGCGCGAGAAAGGCTAATTGCAGAACGATGAGCCGTTGCAACGCTCAACCGCGCGCGAGGCGCGACGGCGGCCCATCCCCGTCGTTGTTGCGCACTTTTGCGAATTGGTATTCATAGAGAACCCGGCGCACTGATGCGACTCGGGGATCATCATGACATCGGAAATATCGGCGCCCGTGGGCAGCAACCGGCGATGAGCGCGCGCACGGCCGCGCGCTGAATCTCATCGCCTGGATTTTCACTATGGAGGGACTCATGACGCAACAGCAATGGGACGCCCGCAACGAGCGGATGGAGCGCGAGATTGCGAGATACGTCGCACAAGGCCGCAGCATCGGCGGCGAGGCGGTCGAGAGAATGTTGCGTCCAAAAGAAATCGAAACAAAGGCGGCGCGACGCAGATTGAATGCCGTAGCCGCATAGATCGGGGGCGCGCAGCACTGCCGCGAGCGCGCGCGACCGTCATCCTTTTTCGCGGCGATCAAATTTGGAAGTAGACATGTTTCCTTCGGGAATTGGCGCATCAGCGCCTATTGTTGATGAGATCGAACTGCGCCAAGGCGCAGCCGCCCGCGTGGCGAAGGTCCATAGCGACATTATCAACGCCGCCTGGCGTGACGGATCGTTGCCGCTTCATCTGGACGCTCAAGGCTTTCGAGCCGTTTGGTTGTCAGAATTGCTCGTTTGGATTGGCGCGCGACGCGATCGGAGGGCGGCATGAACGCGCCCCTTAACGCCGTCGCGCTCAGCGACATCGGCGCGATTCAAGAGATTCTCGAACCGCCACCGGCTCATCGCGATCCAGACCTTATCCTTCAGCAAACGGTCGCCCGCGGCTTTGCGAAGAAATACGCCGGCCATCTGCGCCATGATCGCTTGTCGCGGTTCAAGTGGTTTGAATGGTCCGGCGCGCATTGGCGCGAGGACGTGAGCGGGAATTCCTTCCGACTCGCGTGCGCCTATACCGAGGAACTGGCGAAGAGCCTTGAGCGGCGCGGCCGGCGACGTGAAGCGGCCTCAATCGGCAAACTGAACTATGCGCGAGAGGTTCTCGCCGGCGCCGCCGTCGACCCCGCGATTGCGACCGACTCGGCGCTGTGGGACGAGAATCTCTATCTAATCGGGACGCCAAAAGGGACTCTCGATCTAAAGACCGGAGCGCTGCGGGACGCTGACCCTGGCGACATGCTGACGAAGCTGACGGCCGTGACTCCCGCCGAGCGCGCCGATTGCCCGCGCTGGCGTCAATTCTTGGATGAGGCGACGGGCGGCGACGACGAGCTTATCCGGTTCCTGCAACGTTTCGCCGGCTATAGCCTGACGGGCTCAGCCGAAGAGCACGCCATGCTGTTCATTCATGGGCCGGGAGGCAATGGCAAGAGCGTTTTCTGCAACGTCATCGAAGGCATTCTTTGCGACTACGCGAAGACGCCGCCGATGGATGCCTTGATGGCGACGAACAACCCGAAGCATGAAACCGAAATCGCCATGCTAAAGGGCGCGCGGCTCGTTGTCGCAAGCGAAACCGAAGCCGGCCGCGCATGGAATGAACCGCGGCTGAAGAAGCTGACGAGCTCCGACACGATTACCGGGCGCTTCATGCGCGCAGATCACATATCGTTCCGGGCGACCTTTAAGGTTCTCATCGCCGGCAATCACCGCCCGACGCTTCGCAACGTCGACGATGCCATCCGTCGCCGGATGAACCTGATCGAGTTCAATCGACGCCCCGCCCTTGTCGACACGAAGCTTGAAGAGAAGCTGCGGGACGAGTGGCCCGCGATCATGCGTTGGATGGTCGACGGCTGCCTCGACTGGCAACGCCACGGCCTCATCCGGCCGCAATCGGTCGCGACCGCCACGGATGAATATATGGCCGCTCAGGACTCGTTCGGAGCATGGCTTGAGGACAGATGCGATGTTGACATCGGGAACCGATCGAAGACGGCCGCCGGCGAGGCGCTGCGGACCTCATGGGCGGAATACGCGAAGAGCCTTGGCGAAGAGCCGGGAAGCTCCAAGCGATTCGCTGATGAGATGCAGAAGCGCGGATTCGAGCGATGCAAGATCGGCGGCGAGCGAGGCTTCAACGGACTGCGCCTGAAGCCACGGCCGTAGCGAAGCCGGGACGTTTGGCGGGACAGATGGACAGGACAGGACACTTTATCTCTATTATCGCCATACTGCGCAGTGCGAATCTGAGAGAAATAGAAAGACGTGTCCCAATCCGTCATCTGTCCTCGCTCGCGCCGCCCCGATCTCATCGACCCGGCTTCGCCTTCACGATCGAGACTGCATGTCGACATTTCGCCCCACGCCGTCACGGCGTCGAACATTACGTGGTGGTGAGGCGGCCAGTTAGGGCGCAGACGGACGGACAGCCGGAGCGGCCATGTCCCTAATACGTCCTGTCAGAATCCCGCTCGACGCGACGCCATAGCGACTAAGGCGACAGCGCCGACATCTCATCGGTCGCGCGAAGGAACCAGCGCAAGACCTTTCATTCATTCGTATGCAAACAAATTCGGCGACGTGCTGCCGCATTCCGCCGATGGGCTGAATGGCTGCTCCCCGTCTCGCCAAACTAAAATCTGGAGAAACCATGCCTGACCACCGCCACAAGCCGACCGCCGAGACGCGCGCTCGCGTCGTCGAGCTTGCCGCCGGCGGCGCCTCGATTGAGGCGATTGCCTATGACCTACGGATCACGCCGAAGGCCGTCCGCGACCTTTACGGGAAAGAGCTTACGATCGGCCCCGAACTGGCGAAGGCCGAACTGCGCGCCAATTTGCGCCGCCTAGCGCAAGGCGAGGGCGTCGCCGCCGCACATGCTGCGCGCGCTCTCGCCCGGCTCGAAAGCGAGGACGGGGAAGACGACTTCGATCCGCCCGGCTTCGTCGACGACGGCGGCGAGCCTATGCCGCCCATCCTGATCCTACCGAATAATCATCGCGGGGTTGAGCCGCGGGAAGGAGAGCCAACCAACGATCCGCGCATCTTGGCGGCAGTCGCAGATTACAACGCGCGGCAAGCGTCGTGGAAAGCCGAGCGCGCGAAGCTATCCCCGTTGCCGGCCGCGCCCCCACCCGCGGCATTGCCGGCGCCGGATGGCGATGTTGTCGACCTGCCGGCCGTGCGCTTGCCGTCGCGCCGTGATGCTCTGACCGGCAAGTTCGGCGCGGGCGCGATCAAGCCGTTGACGTAACGCCCGCGGCCTCAAGCGCCCTGTAGACGCTCGCCCGGCCGACGCGCAGCCGCTTCGCAATCTCTGTTGCGCCCAAGCCTTCGGCCCGCAGCGCCTTGATCTTTGCGGCGTCAATCGACGGCGGCCGGCCCTTGTATTTGCCTTCGCCCTTGGCCTTGGCGATTCCCTCGCGCTGGCGCTCAAGCATCATCTGACGCTCGAATGCCGCGATGGCGCCAATGATCGTGAAGATAAGCTCGCCCATCGCGCCGGCCGCGCCGTTCATTTCGAGACGCGGCGAGAGGATGAGCAGGCCCGCGCCCTTGGCCTTCACGCGCTCGGCTATCGCCAACAGGTCGGCGGTGCTGCGCGCCAGGCGGTCGATTTTGGTCGCGACCAAGGTGTCGCCCTCGCGCAGATAATCCAACGCGGCTTCGAGTTGCGGGCGCTTGGCGACAGATGAGACTTGCTCAACGAAGAGCCTTTCGACGCCGGCCGCCTTCAGATCGCGCTCTTGCGCTTCGAGCCCGGCCTGTTGGTCGACGGTGCTCGTCCGGCCATATCCGACAATCATGGGAATCGCCCCCTGTCTCGTTTAAGTCCTAGATGTTTGGCAGAGCGCGCCTCATAAGTCAAGAACCATGTATTTGAGACGCGATTTGGCCGGCAACGAGACACCCCGGCCGGGCTTGCCCAAATGAGCCACCCCTCGCGCACGCGCGCGAGAAGGCGACTTCGGCGTTGAGACGGCTGATCCTGTCTTTCAGGCGCGGCCTCGCGCTCGCGCGCGAAAAGGCGACGGCCATCCTGGTCTGCCACGCTGCCCCGGCGCGGGCCGTGCGCGGCCGATCCGAAGCGCCGGCTATCTTTCTTAGCCGGGGCGACGACGGCCGCCAGCGGCCATCCTAGGGCCGCCGCGAGCCTTCCGGGCGCAGCGCAATCGAGGCGGAACGAATTAAGCGGCTCGACGCGCGAGGGCCGCGCCATCACCTCTCCGAATTTCTGCTTGGAAACCTCGCCTTGCCGGATTTTCAAAATCTCCGGAAATTTTCGCTCACGGGAAACGCGGCCTGCGACTGCGCAAACAAAGCTAAGCAATATCAGTCGCTTATGTGATAAGACGCGAGAATCGCCATTCTTGCCCCAAAATCGCCTCACTTTTATCGCAGCCCCGCGAAAAAATGTTCCTTGTTCAGTCCATTTTGTTCTCACTTTGTATTCAATGACTTAGTATACCAGCTTGACGAAAATCGTCAAAATATCGAGTCCTATCAAAGGCTTGCTTCCTTGTTAGATCTTGATCTTCGGGCTTGCCCGAATTACCTAAATTTCGGACGGTCACTGACCGGCCAAGACGCTCGCCCAGAGAAATTTTAGCAGATTGATGTAGTAAAATAGATCTTCAAAGGCACCTGACGCCCGCATTTTTCGGGAAGCCGCAGGGGCCAAAAACCGCGGAAGGACACCGCGGCGCAGCCGGAAGGCGAAGAGCGAAGGGCCGAGCCCATCAGACGAGAAACCCCGGCGAAACCAAGCCGGCGAAAGCGCCCCTTTGGCCTTACCGCGACAGCGCGGAAGTGAGTTCGAGGCGGACCCGCAGGGGATAAAGCGACGAGTGGTCACGGGCTGGCATTGCCCGTCTGACGAGCCGACCGCGCGCGCCGCGCGCCACGGCGAAACCATTGGAGCGAATATGTCTCGCATGTATTCGGCCGCTGAGATCGCTCAGAAGCTCGGCGTCCATCAAATGACCGTCCGCGGCTGGATTCGCGACGGCAAATTACCCGCGCGCCGCATCGGCGGTCGCACGGTTCGCGTCGACGAATCCGACCTAAGCACATTCCTCTCGACGCCGGCCCGCTAAACCCCCGGCTTCGGCCATTTCCTCGCGCGCATCATGCGCGCCTTTCAACGGCCGTCCTTCGCGACGGCCCTTTCTTTTTGGAGCAATTCATTTTGACTGACATCACCAACGGCCAAGCGCTTCAGCACGGCAACGCGCCGGTCCTTCAATCGCCGCCGGAAATCGTGCCGATCAGCGTCCCGGCGATGCCGCCTGGCGCGCCGCATGCGCCGCCGTCGCGCCACCCCGCCATCGCGGCCGATTGGCCCACTGGCGTCGCCACGATCCCCACCGCAACCGTCGACCAGGCCGGCGGTCCGGTGCGACGCGGCTGATTTTCAATCGAAGCGAGGAACTACTTTTCAAAATGACCGAACAAATTCCCACGCCGCGCGAACGTCTCGCCGAGATCATCGGCGCGCGTGATGCGAAACTCGCCGAGGCCGAACGCATGCGCGGCATTGCGACCAAACTGGCGCAGCAAGACGGCACAGCCGCGAAGCTCGAAGCCGAACTCGCCGCGCTGGACGGCAGGGAGCGGGCCACGATGCGTGCATGGGCTGAGGACGGCGGCGATGGTCCGCGGCCAATGCCCGACGTGGCGCGGCGTAGCCTGCTCGAAGCCGATCTTGCAGCCGCACGCGCTGCCGATCAGGCCGCCACGCAAACGATGCGCAGCGTCGAAGCCGAGCGCGCCGCCATCATCGCCGAGGCGAAGCGGATAGAAGAAGCCGCCGTGCTGCCCGTCGCGGAAACACTCCTCGCTGAGGTTGAGCCGATCATTGCCGAGTTTGTTGAGGACTTGGCCGCGCTGCGCGCCAAGCGCGAGCTTATCGCGAATTGCTGGCTTGCGGTGCGCGGTATGACCGATACGCCGACGACGCCTGACGGAGGCTTTGAGCCCGCGACTCCGACGCAAGTCGAGGTGATGCGTCGACTCGAACCGCTGACGAATAGGTTGCGCACGGCTGGCGTCGAACTCACAGAAGGCGAATTGAGGACGCGACTCGTCCCGCTGAGCCCTTGGACGGCGCTTATCGCCGCGCTGCGCGATGACGCCGGCGCGAAATTGGAATCTTAATCAATGTCGAACTTGAGCGCGCGCTTTTACGCGCCCCTATCAAAAATTCAAAAGCGAGACGACGGCTCAATCCGCATCGTCGGCGTCGCCTCGCGCGAGACCGTCGACTCTGACGGCGAGATCATCAAGGCGTCAGCCATGAAGGCGGCGCTTCCGGAATTTTTCAGGCACGGAACCGGCGCCCTTCGTGTGATGCATCAGCCGATCGCCGCCGGAACGGTCGACGGCGCGACGCAGGAAGGCGACGCGACGGTTATCGAGGCAACCATTGTTGACAAGGACGCGATCGAGAAAACGCTGAAAGGCGTATTCAAGGGCCTGAGCATAGGCGGCAAGGTCGTCAAGCGTAACGCGAGCAATCGGAAGATCATCGAAGAAATCCGGCTCTTGGAAATTTCGCTCGTTGACCGCCCCTCGAACGGCGACGCTGTTTTCGAGCTGCTGAAGATCGCCGGGGCGCCTTCGATCGACGATGCGTTCGACGCTCTGTCGCTGGAACAAAAGGCGTTTGCGCTCATGAAGGCGACTCATCATTTCCCAAGGACACTGCCATTTTGAACGATCCTGTTACGAAGGCGCTACGCGCCGCAGAGAATCTTGCGGCTGCGATGGACGCCATAGAAGGACGACCCGTCGTCGACGAAGCTATCGAAAAGCGCAACGATCCGGTTTCGCGCGCCCTGAATGCGGCCTCGCGACTTGAAGACGCCGTCGCCAAGCGCGCAGCCTATCTCAATGAACCTTTGCCCTCCAAGACGGCCGGCCCCGCCGCGCGCTTCTCACCCTGGAATCCAAATGGTTCGCATGACGGCGAGTGACACCGGCGCAGACGCACGGCGCGTTGATCGAATCACGCGCCCCGGCCGCGCGGCGTTGAAGGCGTTGGCCGATGTATCGAACGAATTGCGCGCCGTCGCCAAGGGCGTAACGCCGATCGCCCTTGGGGTCGAATTGAACGAGATCGCGAGCCAGGTCGACGCGCTTCGTCGCGATTCAAATAGAAAGTAGGAAACACAGTGGCAGAAGTAGAAAAGTTGTATCGTCTGAAGTGCCCGCAGGGCGGAGACGAGGCCAACGATAGCGGCCGAAGATACGTCGCTCGCAATGGATTTATTGACGTTCCGTTTGACGTTGCCATGCGCCTCACGAATGGCGTCGCTGGCTTCAGCATGATTGGCCGGACACCGGCGGAATTCACCGTCGAAATGGAAACCGAATTTCTTGACAAGGTTCACGCCGCGCTTGATGCGGCCGGCTTCGCCGGCAAGGCGACGCCTGAGATCGTCGCCAAGATCATCGTCGCGATTGCAAACAGGGAGACGCCGATCCTCCCGACCGTTCTTGCCTAATTTCAGAGATCGCGCGCTGATCCTGAGCAAGTCAGCACGCGGACGCCGAGTGCGTTTTACCTGACATCGACGCGCTCGCGTCACCATTTCCAGAATCGCGCGTCGTTCGATTCCTTGCGGCGCGCTTGATCCCGGCCCGGCGCTCTACTCTTCTTCCGCCGGGCCGCGTGGTTTGCGCGTGATGTTTTTTCGCTTTTCGTTACGCGCCGGCCGCCCGCGTGCTTCCTCGCCGCGCGGGCGGCTACCCTTCCCCTTGCCAAGTCGGCGCGGGTTTACTCTTCTCTCCCGCGAAATCGTTCCTCCGAGTCCCGATACGGCAATCTGACGCCGCCACCTTGCAGGGATGGCGCGGCGTCAACTCGGCGGCGGCGCTTTGCTCTTTGATCCTTAGAGCGCGCGTCGCCGTCCTTTTTCATTCCGAACAAGAGGGGGCTCAATCTGAGGCCGATCTAATGATACCAAATCCATTCGCCCCGCCGGTCATCCCACTGGAGGTCCGGCGCCGGCTCTTCCCCGACTACATGCGCTCGCCGATCGCCAAGCAGATTATTGCCGAGCATAGGGAGCGCAACCAACTAGCGAAGCGATTCCTATCGCCCGCTGTTCCTCATCTCGATCTCGAAATCAGAAAGACTCTTGTCTAAATGACCGTCTCCGTCAGCAACGTTTCAACCGAACCGCGCGAGCATAAGCACGCCGCGCCGGTCCCCGCCGAAGCGCCGGCTTCGCCCGTCACCGTTCATGACGACAAGACGGCGACCGTGAAGGATCGAACGGGCCGCGTCATCCGTATTAAGAAGCTCTCGGCGTATGATCGCTACAGACTGTTCCGCGCGCTTGGCCCGGCGCAGTCAGAGAATCCGCGCATGGTTCAATACGCGAGCCTGGCCGCGAGTGTAGCGGAGATTGCCGGCGACCCGGTCGCGTTCCCGACCACTTCAGACCAGGTTGATGTGATCATCAAGCGCCTCGACGACGCGGGCCTCGATGCGGTCATGCTCGCTCTCGTCGCGTTGCTGCCGCCATCTGACGAAGAGGCTGCCGAACGCGTAAAAAACTAGTCACGCCGCTTCTGCCGTTCGCGCGCCTGATTAGGCAGGGTTTGCCCTGGGACGCGATCAAAGACGCCGACGACGGAGAACTCGCGGCGTGGGCCATCGCATTCGGAACGGCAGAAGGCGGCGAGTTTGACTATGCGACAGGAACATGGCGGCCCGCGACGTAATGCGCGGCCGTCCTACCTCTATTTAGGATCATTCAATGATTACTGCCGGCGAGGTCGGCGCAGTATTTAAGATCGTCGACGAAGCGTCGCCGGTCCTGAGGCGACTCTCTGAACAGTTCACGCAATTTGAAAAGAAGATAGATAGGATCAAGCGATCGCTCGGCACGATGTTCGACTCCGTGAAGGATTCGGACGCAGTATTTGGGCGGTTGCTCGGCGGAATCGACAAGCTCGGAGCCGCGTCCGAGAAAGCCGGCGCCAAGTTCGCCGCCGCTTTCGACGGCGCGGCAGATAAGGCGACCGAGCGCATCGCGGCGCTGCGCAAAGAGATCGAAGGCATCGGTCGGATTCGCGTCAACGGCCCGCGCGGCGGCTCCATACGTTACGGCGGCGCGGGGCGAGAAGCTGGCGAGATTGAGTCGCTCGATGAATTTCGCCGCGCATGGAATAGAGGCGGCTCGTCGTCTTTTGACTTTGGCGACGCGCTCGCTGGCTTTACTGGCTTCACTCCCGAATTGGCTGTTGGCCTCGGCGGCCTCGCGCTCGGCGCGAAGATGATCCGAGAGGCGTCGGACCTTGAAGCCGTCAAGACAAGAATGCGCCTCGGCGGTGTCGCGGAGCCCGCCATAGATCGCGCCACCGCGAAGGCGCTTGAACTTGGCGACCGCTACCACGTGAAGGCCGCCGGTCTGTTGGATGTCGAGAACGAAATTCGCAACCCGCTCGGAAGCACGGATGAGGCGCTTGCGCGGATGGACACGATCGCGAAGGCGAGTCGCGTCCTTCAGGCGTTCGGCAAAGGCGCGGGCCAAGACGAAGGCGAGATTGCCGGCGGATTCTATGAGGCGGTCAAGGCCGCCGAGTTGGACAACAAAATCACCGGCCCTGATTTCGATAGGTTCATTGACCGCATGGTCAAAGCCTACATCGGCACGGGCGGCAAGGTCACGCCGCGAGAGTATTTCCAGTTCGAGAAGTATTCCCGCCAGGCGTTGCAGGGGATGGATCAAGACTTCCTTTTCCGTATCGCCCCGGAGTTGATTCAGGAATTCGGCGGATCGTCGGCCGGCACCGCGCTTGCGTCGCTATATGGTCAAGTCGTCGGCGCGAAAATGCCGACGCGTGGCCTTCGTCTTGCTGAAGACATCGGCGAGCTAGACGCGAGCAAGGTCGAATTCGACAAGCATGGCCGCGTGGTTCGCGCGAAGCCGGGCGCGTTCCTTGACGCCGCGCTCTTGCAAAGCGACCCGATGGCATTCGCCGACAAAATCTATGACAAGCTCGCGGCCAACGCGATCACTGACGAGAAGGCGCAGGATGAGTATATCGCGCAAATGTTCTCTAATAGGAACGCGGCCAACATCCTTCGCGTTCTGCATGACCAGCGCGCGCGCTTTCTACGTAGCGCGCTCGGCATCGACCACGCCTTAACGCCAGATCAGGCGCAACCGGCGCTGAGCAATGACCCGAATACGCTGGCGCGCGGCGCTTCGGCCGACTTCGCCAATGCCGCGGCGCGCGGCGGCGACGGCCTTGGAACGACCATCTTCAACGCGATCACGCGCGGCCTGTCGTCGTGGTTTCAGCAAGGAATGCCGATCTTCAACCCGCTGCTTCCGCCGAGCTATCCGCCGAATGCTGGAAAACAGGCGATAGACTCGATCAAGGGCGCGCTCAACATCCCGGCGCCGACCGTCAATACCGATGTCAAGGTGACGGCGAACGTTACGCTAGACGGCCGCGCGATTGCCGCCGCGGTCGAGAGTCATATAGAAAAATCGAACCGCGTCACAAATAGCTCGGCCGAGTTCGATGGCCGCGCGAGCTTCGGCTCTCCCGATATGACTCTTCCGTAAGTGCGTTGGGGGTGTTGCGAGCTGCAACACCCCTCGCGCCGGCTCACCGCTTATACTGCGCTAAGAGCTTCGTTAGCTCATCGCGCTTTGCGCGATACCAAGCCAGCGTTTCGCAGGTCGTATCAACAATCACGCCGCCAGGTTTCTGGTAGCCGCTTGCGAGCCTGCCTTTCTCCATCATGTCGATACCCTGTTGAAAGCTCGCAATGTCGCGTTCAATCTGGGCAATGATGGCCGCTTGAAGTTCCATTTGATTCAACTCTTCCTCACGTTGGTCGATGGCATTGTGGCAACGCGCCTGTAGGTCTTTCCTGTTTTCCCCCGGCCTTGCGCTCATCACGATCGGCCTTACTAGGTCCGGGCCGTGGATTTCAACGAGTTCTTCGTGAAGATAGCGAATGAAGTGGCGGCGATAAACTTCAGGTTCCCTCATATCCTTTTCCCTTGTGCGGATGCGGGAAGTGTATCCCACGGCGGCAGCGGCGAGCGCTATGTAATTGTTCAGTAATAATTCTGAGCCCGAAAATGCGCGCCGCTCGCCCTTGACTTTGTTCGCGTTCCGTTCTCATATTCGCGCCTCAGCAGTAGGCGCGGGCCTCAGCCGCGCTGAGTTCGGAGGTTCGTCACATGATGGGCGGGTCGCTCAACGTGGAAGCCGCAAAGGTGCCGACGGATGAGAAGGCGGCCGACCAGCTCATAGCGAGCCTCGGCGGTAACGCCCGCGCGGCCGTCGTTCAGCTTATCGCGCTGGTCGGGACGCTCCAGCGAGAGAATGCTTCGCTGGTCATCGCGGCGTCACGCGGCTATGCGCGCGCGGGGATTCCGGGCCGCTAAGGGGCCATGCACGTCATTTTCGGCCAGGGCGACCGCGACCTTTACACATTGCGGCGCGTCGTCGAACTTGGTCTCGCGGTTGCATTTGAGTGTCGCAACTGCCGAAAGTTATCTCAGCCGGACGTGCTCGATTTGGTCGACCGATATGGATTGAGGGCGACGCTCGGCGATCTTCGCCGGAAGGCTGTATGTTCGCGCTGCGGTAAGCGCCAGGCGAATGTATTGACGCGCACACCTGGCATTCGCGGCGATCGCGCATGGTGGCCGCATCCGCCGCGCGTCACGCGAGATTGAGAGGAAGAGAGAATGTGCGGACGTTTCACCGCCGCCCATAGTTGGGAAGAACTGGTCAAGGCGTTCAACCTCCTAGGGCAACCGCCGCATAATCTGCGGCCTCGATACAACATTGCGCCGACGACGACGATCGATGTTGTGGTCGATCGCGGGAACGGTCGCGAGCTTGTATCTATGCGGTGGGGTTTGGTCCCGAGTTGGGCGAAGCCCGATCCGAAGAATCCCAACAAGCCGGCCTCGTCTTTCGCGACGTTCAACGCGCGCTCTGAGGAAGTCGAGAGCAAGCCGACCTTCAAGGATGTGTGGCGGTTCCGGCGCCGCTGCATCATTCCAGCAAGCGGCTTCTATGAGTGGACGGGGCCGAAGACCGAGCGCCAGCCGCATTACTTCACCCGCTCTGACGGCAAGCTGATTGGTTTCGCCGGACTATGGGACGTTTGGAAAAATCGGCGGACGGGCGAAGAGACATACTCTTGCACGATCCTCATCCACGAACCGAGCCGATTCATGGCGCAGTTTCATGATCGCATGCCGGCGATCCTGGAAGAGAAGGACTTTGACGCCTGGCTCAAGGGGACCGTCGGTAAGGAGGTCTTGCAACCGGCGCCGGAGAACGTATTGCGAGAATGGATGGTCTCGCAGCGCGTCAACAAAGCGCCGAAGCTTGACGAGCCGGACGACGACGCGACGCTGATTGAGCCGATTTGATCGGCTCTTGCCGTCGCGCGCGGGTCGCGTCACGATCGCGGGATGAGAAACCATTCCGAACCAAACGACGATGACATGGTGGCCGCGTTCCCGGTCATCGGCTGGCAGGCGATTGTAGGCGAGCAACCGATTTGCCTCATGCGGGTCGGCTACGTCCGCAATCCGAAAGAGCGGGACGCGGTTCAAGCTGGCCGCCGCGAGCCGCCGATCGTCCCGCTTGGTTTCACAGCGGATCAGTGCCGCGAGTTTGCCGCCGATTTACTGAAGGCGGCGGAAGCAATCGACGGCGGGCGAGGAACGAACTAGCCGCGGGAGCGTTTGGGCCGCTTATGCCGTGGTCGCGCAAATTGTCCACTCCGATCGTCCTTGACGATGGCCGAGTGTTCATGACGCTGAGGGATGCGGCCGGATACGTGCTCGAATTACCCGAAAAGCGGAAGGCTCACTTAGCCTGGCAGCACACCGCCGAATTGATGATGGCCGCCGCCGCGCCGAAGGCGACGCAGGCCGATCTTGAGCGGGCGCAGCGCCAGCTTGAGACGACGCTTCGCGCCGATGGCGTTCTTGGCTTGAAGGACGCGCACAGCCGGCCGCGGTCACGACCGCGCTGGCGGCGGTGAGCGTTGCAAAATATGCCTGACGATGAAGCATCTTCGCACCGAGGCAATTGGCCGTCGGCGAAGAAGGATCGAACAAATGAGCGATCAAGAAAGCCCCCGCTGCACCAAATGCGGGATGCCCATGACCAACGACGGGTCGCGCAATTTCCGATGCGTCACTTGCGATGGGCCGCGCCCAAGGTATCGGCCGGCCCGTATTTTTAGCCGCATGGACAAAGTCAGACGAGAAAGGCGGCCCGCGCCCAAGTAACGTGGGGCTGGCGAGGACATCCGCGGTTAGGGCACGCCGACGCGCTCAGCCTCCTTCCGCGCGGCGGCCCATTCCTCCCTGGCTCGATGGCGGGCGCGCGCCATGGACCAAAATAAGCCGCCGCCGCCGAGGATGAGTAGTGTCCCTAAGCCTAGGAAATCGGCGGGCGAGATTTCAAAGTGGAAGCCGCCAAGCCCAAACCCGACCGCGACAACGCCGGCGACGACCACCCAACCGCTTATGACAACTTCGCGGTTCAGCAAGTCAACGCGCCGCTCGGCGGCGCGCACTCGCCCTTGAGGATGGCCCACCTCACGCATTATCGCCCCTCAGCCTCACAGCCGGGCGCGCCTCGTTGGTGAACTCGGCGCCAGCGTCTTCAAGCACCCTCTGGATTGCCGAAAGTGTCGAAGCGCGCGGGTCCGTCTTGCCGACTTCAATCGCCGCCAGCGTGGCCTTTCCTATCCCCGCCCGCCGCGAAAGCTCATCTTGGCTCAATTGAACCATCGCCCGCGCGCCGCGGATCAAAGCTGGCGTCAGCATTCTAATTCCTGGCATTGCGAGTCCAGTGGACTCGTTATCATTGACTTTAGACTCGTTTGGAGCGACAGTCGAATCGGGCGGGTCAATTGTGGCGCGCGCATTGGAGGAAAGAAAGATGCGAGTCGAGGGGCTGGTTGAGGGCTTGGAAGGCGCAGCGGCGTTTGGTCCGGCCGACGGGGATGGTGGCGAAATCGAGACGGCAGAGGCCGCAGCCGATACGCTCGGCAATTTGCTTGAGGCCGCCTATCGCCTCGCCGATGCGGCTGACGATTGCGAGCCCCTTCGCGCCGTGATTGAGGCGGCGCAAAAGAAGCTCGCCGGAATTCGGGACGCGCTCAAAACGTATCTCGACCGCGAGGAAGCCCGCGCGGTCGTCCAGTAGTTGTGCAAATCCGGCGCCTTTCGCCGGGAAAGTATTCGAGATCGCAACTAGGGCCGCCATCATTGGCGGCCCTTTCGCAAATGAGCAGGGGAAAAACCAATGGTAAAAGGCAGGGCGCCGAAGGGCTGCTATTGGCGGGGCAACACCCTTTACGGCCGGATCATGGTTCGCGGTGTCGAACATCGATGGAGCCTTGATACAGCCGACCCCAAGGTTGCCAGAGGGCGATTTGCCGAAGGCGCCGAGCGCATCAAGGCTGATCTGAAATTCGGCGATCGGCGTCGGACATGGGATGACGCCGTTGTCGCTTGGGCCGAAGAGATCGTGGCGAACGTGTCGCCGAAGACTTGCCGGCGATATGCAGTATCGCTCGCCCAAATTGATGAGCTTCTGAGGGGCCGGTTTGTCGATGAGATCGACAAGGCCCTACTCGCCGACATAGTCGCCCGGCGGCGCGCCAAAGGCGTCAGCAACGCGACGATCAGGCGCGACTTAAGCGCGATCAGCAGCGTCTTAAAGTTCTGCGAGGACCACGACTGGCCGGGAGTAACGAACCACGCGGCCCTGGCGGTCAAGCGGCGCGTCAAAGAGCGGCGCGACCCTATCGTGTTGCCGGAGCCGGCGGACATCGAAGCCATCATCGCCGCCGCGCCGGGGATGCTCGCCGACATGATCCGCGCCGCCTGGAAGCTCGGCGCACGGCAGGAAGAATTGGCTTCGCTGACGTGGCCTCGGATCGATATGGAACGCCGTCAGGCGACCATTGTGGGGAAGGGGAACCGTTTACGCGTCGTCGACTTGTTCGACGCCTACGGGCCGCTATGCGACGCCGAGAGGCTTGAGCGCCGCCGGCGCGAGCAGATCGCCAAGACGGGCGCGGAGAACGCAGCCGAGGCGGCTGCGCGGGAAGGCTTCGTCTTCTGGCACGATGACGGCAAGCGCTATCAGGAAGTCTCGAACCGATTCTTCGAGGCCCGCCGCGCGGCGGCGCAGAAAGCCAAGAAGGAAGGGCGCGCGTTCCGCAGGTTTAAATTTCACGATCTGCGCCATCGCTTCGCCGTCGACTTCTTGAAAGACAGGCGCGGGTCGATCTATGACCTTCAGCAGCACCTAGGGCATACAACGGTGCGGACGACGGAAATTTACCTCGCCTACTTGACGCCAGAGGAGGCGCGCGCAGCTAAGCAGGGGTCGGCACAAATTCCGGCACACTATAACGGTTCGGAACGAGTGGCCGCTGAATAAGTGAGTGATTTCAAAGGGGAAGGGTGGCCGAGTGGTTTAAGGCAGCGGTCTTGAAAACCGCCGTGGGCGCAAGTCCACCGTGAGTTCGAATCTCACCCCTTCCGCCAACCTTACGCCAGGGCGCGCCGGATTTATCCGCGCCTATCCAGAAGTATGACCTGTTCGTTGCGTCGCTGCAGCACTGGACAGGGTCATACCAATTCGATCTGCGCATGGCGCCCGGCGGCCATAGCTAGGCGTGTGTCGCGCGTCAGCAGCGGGGCGTCCAGCGCCTCGGCCAGCGCGACATAGGCGGCGTCATAGGCCGTCAGGTTGTTCCGCAAATTCCAAATGCGCGGCAAAAGGAAATCATGTGGGTATCGCCGCAGGGGAAAGTCCGCCAGATCGGCGAGAGCCGCGCGACCACGCTCGACGTCGATTTCGCCGTTTGCGGCATAGCGGCGGATCACCTGTGCGACCTCCACGTCAAGCAGATGCGGCGCGTGGAGCGTTTGACGAGGGGCGAACAGCCGATCTTCTACGGCATTTGCCGCCGACGTGCGGAGCAGGGCTTCGAGCAGGGCCGAAGCGTCGACAACGATCACGTGCGATCGCGTTCGGCGCGAACCGCCACCGCCGGCGCCACCGAAAGGACCGTTTCCGAGCGGGCGTGTAGCCGCGCTCGGAGTTCGTCAAGCGTCGGCCGTTCCGCGACCTGACGAAGCTCACTGAGCAAATAGTCCGACAGCGACATGCCGGCCAGGGCTGCGCGCGATTTGAGCCGGCGGTGTAACGCATCCGGGACATTGCGGATCTGGACCATCGTTCCCATGCGCAGAGCATAGAAACATGTGGCGCACATGTCAACGATTCAGACGCCTTGGGCCCACAGTCCCCCATCGCGCCATAGTGCTCATCATTATGGTCATAGCCCGCCAATCGCGCGTGAGCCCTTGAAGCACGGAGAAACCTTCGCGCTGCCGTCGATCCAAATATCAGGCCGAACCCATCTGGCCGACGCTGCAGAGTTCGTCGGCTCGGGTAGGTACGTTCGCGCGCTGGCGCGCGGCGCGCTCCCGCCTCGCCAATCCGAGACAGCGTCAATCCAGGGCGTGAACGGCGGACCGCGTCAACCGTTCAGCCTGGCGACGACGGCAAGGCGCTTGATTTGGCCGTTTTGATAGGCGCGCAGAAACGCGTCGTAGTTCTTGAACGAAACGCAGCCGTTGGACTGGCCGTTCGGGCCGAGCATGTACGAGTGGGCGAGCAGGCCGGCCCGTCCGAACAGATCGCCGCCGCCGACGGGAATGAGGCGCAACGCCGGGACGCCATGGAACAGCGCTTCCCGCGGCTCCAGCTCGTAGAGATGGGGCGGCGTCGCCCCGCGCATTCGTTCGCTGACGAAGCGCGGATCGTCCAGCCGATCGCCGAGGCCGGAATGAGCCTCCAGCCGCGTTCCGTCGGGAAGATAAACGGTGCGGGCGGAAATGTCGTAGACGGCGGTATATTTGTCGAAGCCGGTCAGCGCCGAAGGGGCCGGGTTGAAGAGGCCGGACAAGAATCCGGAATTGCCGCCGCCTCGGCCCGGCGGCGGCGCGACGGCGACGGCCGGCTGGGCGCCGCCGAAGAGCTTCTCGAAAATATTGCGATTGTCGGCCGGCGCCGATGGGCTGGCCGGCTTGTCGTTCGGCGGCGCGACCGGGCGATTGGGCGCGGGCGGCGGCGGCAAGGCGGCGAATTCGGCGGGACGGCGCGGCGGCAAGGGCGCGCTTTCCTCCGCCTCGCCGACGTCTCGGCGCGGCGGCGGCGCCGCCGCCTCTTGCGGGGCGGCGGGAGGGTAAGGGACGGCCTCGACGCTGGCCTGCAGCTGCGCTTCGCCCGGAGCCGCGACAGGCGGCCCGGCGGCGGCGAAAAGATCGCGGTCGACGGCGAGCGCCCCATAAGGATTGAGGTCGACCAGCGCCCCATAGGGGTTTGACCGGGCCGCCGCGATTTGCTGGCCCGGCGAGGCGGCTGCGACGACCGCCGCTGGGATGGCCGGACGCGACGGAGCGGCCGAGGCGATGGGGGCCGGCCGCGTCCCGAAATCCGGGGCGGCCGTCGGGCGCATATGCAGCGCCCATGCGCCAAGATAGCCGGCGAGGGCGGCGGCTGCGACAATTCCAGGACCAATCTGTAGGAAAAGCCGACGCGGATCGCGGCCATCGTCCAGCGGAGCCTGGTCGAAACTCGTACTGATCCCCTGCATCCTTCGCTGATGTTTTAGTTGTGACCCCGGTTTTAATTATAAGCGAGGAGTTTAGCTTCGATTAACGCAAACTGGGTCTCGAAACCAGTTTTTTCCAGCGGGACTCCCCTCGACGCGTCGGGCCTCCTTCCCAAGGCTGCGAATGACCGTGCCGAAAGAAAACGGCCGAAAAGCGTCAACGCGGAAGCCAAGCGTTCTTTTGGGTAGGTCAGCGTGGATTGCGCATCACGTCGCAGGCCCCGCCGGCGGCCCTCAGCCGCTCGCAAAGGCGATTGGCCTCGCCCGCCGTCGCGGCGCCGATCCGCGCCACATATCTCAGCGCGGGCGCAAAGGCCGGGCGCACGCGGAGAATGAGCGGCTGACGATCCGTCAATATGTCCGAGAATTGGCGGCGGATCCGTTCGAAGGCAGCCAAAACCGGGCCCTGCGTCCAGGCGCCGGCGAGTTGGACGCCCCATGGCTTCCATGGCGCGGCGGGCGAGGAGGCCTGCGGGGCGACCGGCAAGGTCAACAGCCGACCAGCCTGGTCGCAATCGACATCCTGCGGCAGGCTCGCCATTTCCCATTTGGCGGCGTCTGGGCTGGACCAGTCCCAGACAGAGCGGCCGGTGACGATCCGCACATAGTCGATCGTCTCCTGCGGAAGCGAGGTCTTATGCGCGAGCCATTGGCTGACCCGATACGGGCCGGCATTGTAGGCCGCGGCGGCGAGACCGAGATTGCCGAACGTGTTGCGCAGTTCGCGCAGATAGGCGGCGGATTCCTGCAGCGCGGTCGCGGGCTCGAATGGATCGGCGAGGCCGCGTCCCGCCGCGGTGACGGGCATGAATTGGGCGATGCCCTCCGCGCCGGCCCAACTCTGCGCGCGGGGATTGAACCGGCTCTCTTGCCAAATCAACCGAACGAAGAACGACATCGGCAGGTCGTTTTCGACAGCGGCCTGGTCCAGGATTCGGCAGAGATTGGGGCCGCCGTTCAGAGAAGGCGTCGGCGCAGGCTCGGCCAGCGACGGCGACGCCGCTTGGCTCATGACCAACGCTGAAGATAGGACAGCGGCGGCTACGGCCATGGCGCTCGAAAGAATTTGTCTGCGATCGGCGGAAGATTTCGGGCGAGCGCGACTGAAACCGACGACTTCGCTGCAAAGTTCCAGGCAGTTTCGACTCGCGCCGTCTCGACAGGCGCGTCAAGGGACCGCTCAGCTTCTTACGCTCGACACTTCGTGATCGCGCATCGAACGAAGCCTACTTTATCGGGCGACTCGAATTCCTAGATGGGGGAGACCAGCAAGAGGAGATGAGAATGTTAACTCTGCTTAAGACAACAGCTGCGGCTTCCGTTGCGGCGCTGGCGCTCTCCGCGCTCGCGTCCGGCGCGGCCTCCGCCCAGACCTATTATGGCGGCGGCTACCATCCGTACAGCTACGATTACGGGTACGGCTCCGCCTATTCGCCGGGCTACTATTATGGCTACGGCTACTATCCCGACGCGCCGAACTATCCGTTCATTCCGCGCGGCGGCAATTCCGGCGGCGCGAATTTCCCGCATTCGGGGACGTGAGAGCGGCGCCGAACAGTCGGACGGCCCCCGAACGGGGGCCGTCCTTTTTTGTATCGCTCAAGTCCAGGCGAAGGAGCGCGACCTCGCGCCTCCGGCCGCTCAGCTTCTTCGTTCAGAACGTCTCCCAATCGTGGCCGCGCCAATAACCGCGGCCTTCATGTTCGCGCCAGACATAGTGTTCGCTCGGCCCCCAATGCCAAGTATCGGGGTGGATAATGATATGGGCGGTCGGCGGATAGACATATTCCTCATGCGTGTGCCAGCAATCGCCGTCCGCATTGCAGGCGATCGCCGCCGACGCGGTGTTGGCGGCGAAGCTGAGCGGAATGGCGCCGAGCAATCCCAGCAGCGACAGTTTCAAACCAGTTTTCATCTTCGACCTCCATTGTTTTGAATAGGCCAAAGAACGAGCAATCTCGGGGTTAGTTCCGTTCCTTCGCGCGCTTGGCCTCGGCGCAATTTGGAACGATTGCCGCCGCATCGCCGCCGTAGTTTCGGCCAGAGGCGCAGCTATTCCGGACTCCAATCAAGAAGGGGCGCTCATGGCCGAACCAGAACTGATTGTCGCCATACGAAAGCTGATGGCCGCCGCTTCGGGGTTGCTGCTGGCGGCCTGCCAGCCGCTCGCCGACGCCGCCGCGCGAAAGCCCGACGGTCCTTTGAGCAAAGCCGATATCGACGCTTGCCTCGCGACCCCGCATTACGTCGGCAACGAACTCGTCTCGCCCAAGCCGGAACCGCATCACGTCTTCAAACCCGGCTACAATTTCAGCGTCAAATTGCAGGACGGCTCCACTGGATTCGGCTACGAGGAAGCCTCTGACGGTCACCTGCTGATAAAATACCCGAGCCATGGCACGTCGTTCGACTATGGCGTCGCGCGGAAGAACGGCGTCGTTTATTTCGGCGACAAGGCGACGAGCTGCAGTTAACGAGGGAGCCCATCGGCCGGATCGAGCCGCTCTTTTCCGGTGTCGTTCGCGCCTGCGCAGCAGCGCCCAACCTGGGCCAGTAAGCAGATGGGTTGACCTGCGGCAGGCATTTTGTCTCGGCAGTGCGGGACGACAAGGTCCAGGCGTCGGCGCGATCAACACGCGGATCGCCATACCGTAATTCTCCCTTAAAGGGCCGATCTCGCGCCCGTGGAGGACGCCATGCCGCATCCCGTGAGGACTGCGGTTACGCCGCCTATCTGGTTAGACACCAACGTCTTAGTTGACATCGACAAGGGCGTGCCCAATGCGGAAGCTCATATCGCCGCCCTGCAAAGGCAAGGCCATGAAATTCTAATCCCGCCGCAAGTGGAGCATGAGTTTCTGGAGGGACAGGTATTGTCCGGAAAGGAGCATATTCCGCGAATACGGCCCGAAGATATGGCCAGGAGGCGCGTCCTCCTGGATCGCTTGAATTTCCACCCGGATAGGATGGCCTCCGGGGTTCCGGTAAGCCAATTGCGGCAATGGCATGAGGAGGCGGTCCGCCATGGCCTCTCATTCGAGGACGCCAGAGTGATTGCCGAAGTGAGAGCAAGCGCTCAAGCGCGCGCCATCAGAAATCCGATGTTGCTGACGAGAGACGCGGGAGGAACTCTCGTCAGGATGCGGCAGAGGGGCGTTTGGGCCGTGGAGTTCAGTCCTCATGCAACCCAGATATCGGCGGCGCCTCGGACGCCGATGCATCCAAGCGCGCCGCCGCCAGAGGAACTGCCGAAACCTCCAGTCGGCTCTGCGGCTAAGACCGGGTTCAAGGCGGGTCTAAAAGCTGGCCTGAAGGCGGGCATAAAAGCCACGTTCAGCGCCGAGAATATTGCAGCGATGGTTCCCGAACTCGTGCTTGTCCTCGCCGACAGAGTAGCGGCTCAGGAGGCGGTCAAGAGAATCAAGATCAAATTTACAAAAGAAGGTTTTGCGAAAGGCGTCGCCGCGGGAGTGATGGGCTTCACGGAAGAGGAAGTGGCGTTGAATCTCCTGAACCATATGACAGACTATCGCCTGCAGGGTATGGAAGATCCCGCAGGGATCCTGACGAATGTGATGATATTCAAGCTTGCCGAAGCCCAAGAAAACTATGCTGTCGGCATAGGATATCAATTCAGCTCTCAAAAAAGCAAAGCTTGGAAATTGGCCATGGGTGAAAGAGGTTTCAAAGTCCTCCATGAGTATGGCTACTATTTCGGAAACGATCCAGCGATATTATTCGAGTACGATTTCATCGACAAACTTGCGTACGTGCTCAGCCATAGTACGGATGCAATACTTGAACATGAATTTCGTTTCAATCCGTAGCCGCGTTGTAGCGCGCAGAACCGCCGCGATCCGAACTAGCTCCCGCTCATGAGAGCGGACCGCCATTCGAGCGTCGCCTCGAGACGATCCGAAAATTGTGAACGTCAGGGCCGCCGCCTCGCTTGGACGCCGAAAACAAACAGGCCCCTCGAACGATCCTCGATTCTGGGCGATGTGGCGGAGGCTGGCCGGATATTATCGCCAGCTTCAGGGCTACGTAGCCTATAATCCCGATCGCGCGGAACATAGGCGTATCGCATATCGTTCTATCCTGTCGTCAGCCATCGAGGCCGCCATGTCCGACACGGATTCGCTTTTCGCCGGCATTCGGGACCCGGAAATCATTTTCGCGATGAAGCGCGCCTTTGATGCGGCGTCGGCGGCGATGCGCGCATGGGGCGCTTGCGACGCGATCTTCGAAGAAGACGAGGCCGAGGCGGCGATCGCGCAGGAAATCGTCGCCTTGGCGGAAAGCGGCGTCGCCGACGCAGAGGCGCTGACGAGCCGCGCTCTGGCGCGGCTCGGCGCGGAGGCCCTTGATAGGGTCGCGCAAAATATCCAGCCGCGCGTCCGAACCGCGCAGGACGCGAATTTGCATTGAACCGTCGCGTCTGTCGAGCGGACGACGCGTTGATCGTGCGCCCAATCGCCGAAAGATTGGCAAAGGCGCGGACGAACCGCGGTCAGACCTTCTTCTCGACCGGAAGCGTTCCGCCCGCTTTGGCCTGCGACTGCTTATAAGCCGAACCCGGGCCTTTGGGTTTGTCGGCTTTCGGCTTTTTCGCTTCCTTTGCTTTCCTCAGCTGGCCTTTCGCCATGGTTTCCCTCCTCGTCCGTACGACCGACCGCCGACGGCGCGCGCTCATCAAGGCGTGCGCGCCCGCTTGTCGAACCCGTCTCTCGCCAGGCGCTCGAGCGACATGTCGAAAGGAATCTAACGCGATTGCTACCAGCCAGACCAGCCGTAACCATAATAGAACGGTCCAAAGCCGCCGCCCGACCAAGCGCCGTAAGCGGGAGGCGGCGGGCCATAGGCGGGCGGCGCAGGATAGGCGGGACTGGCGATCGCCGCGACCGGCAGATAGCCGAAACGGTCGCGCCAAGAGGCATAGCACCAGTCGCCGGAGCAATGATTGAGATCGATCTCGGCGTTGGCCGGGACGCGCTGCACAAGCCGCGCTTTGGCGCTGGGCGCGGCCCGCATCGCAATCGCCTCGCTGGTCGTCGCCGGATCGGCCGCCGCCGACGCGCCCCAGGCGATGCTCAAACAGAAAGCGACGAGAGACGTCCGCGTCATGGCCTTACCTGATCCTTAAGACATGCGCCGGCGCCTGACCCCGGGGCTTCAGGCGATCGGGCGCGGATTTCCTCGCGCTCGGGGCGAGCGATGAAAAATAGCCGCCCCCGGGACGCCAAGCCGGCGGCGGCTATGCGGCCTTTTTAGATGTCCGCGCAGCAGCGGAGCGCCGGAACTCAGTTCGAATGGCTGTCCGTCGAGGACTGAGCCTGCGCCGTATGCTGCGGCGCGGCTTGGTCATTCGAGGCGTTGACGTTGTAGTTGCAAGCGAAGCCGGGCGAAATGGCGGCCGCCAGGAGACCGCAGCCGAGCAACAGTTTTAACAGCTTTGAGCGCATGAGGAGCCTCCATGCCCCAACCGGGATGAGCCTAGCGCGGTTTCGAGACCGCGCCAAGCCGCAACCTATCCGCCGCTTCAGCGCCGCGCGCAGACCGCGTCGGAATGATAAGCGCCGAGGTCCAGGCTGACTCGGATTTTCGGATCGTCCGGACCTCTCATCCCGAAAGTGAAGATATATTCCTGATCGTCGATATCGGCGGTCCAGAAGCCGTTGCCGACCTGTAGGGCGGCGCTGTCCTTGCCGATCGACAGCCGCTCATGCTGATAAGTCGTATCGATCAGCATCAGCGGCTTGCCCTTGAATTGGCAGGCGTAGGTCGCAGCGACGGTGGGACTCGAAAGCGCCGCCGCGACGACCGCCGGCAAGAGGATACGCTGGCTCATCAAGGCTTCTCTTCGCGCATCCTCATGCTCGGCCGCAAATTGGCGGGGGGGGGGAGGCCGCGCGGCGGACAGGATCGGCGCGGCGCAAGGGTCAAGCCGCTTCGGTGAGCGGCGGAAAAGTCGGCGTCGCGCCGCGCTCGATGAGGAGGTCAAGCTCTTCGTCGGTCGCCTCGCTCGGCGCCAGAAATCGAAAATGTTCGCCGGCTTCTTGGGCCGACTGAAGGTCCTCCAAGACCTCGAAAAGGTCGGCGCGTTCGGCCTGCCAGTGAATTTCCTTAGCGTTTTGAGCGATGCGCTCGACGTGCCACGCTGTTCTCATGACGCCTCCTTTTTGCGGCGGAGGGTTGGCCAGCGACAAGGCGGTATTTAGGCCGAAGTGAGACGAGGGCGGGGCCGCAGGAGGTCCGTTGCGGCGAGCGAACAGCGGAAGGGTCTCCGCTTTATCCAAACAGCTGGGGATTTTCGGACGGCGCGCCGCCCCATGGGCCGGAGAAAGTTGATCTCAAAAGTTAAATTTGATTTATAAACAGCCGTTTTTACGGGCGCCGCGGTCGATGTAAATGGCGAAATGGGTGATCGAAGGCTCGCTGGTCGGTCCGCCGCCGGACCGAGCCGATCCGCCGTCTATTTCGGAGCCGTTCTTGACCGAAGACGGCGCACGGCATTTCGCGCTGCTGCTGACCAAAAAAGGCTATGCAATCGCGGTTCAGGCGGAGGACGGGCAAGGCCGCGTCCGCACGATCGCCGGCGCCGAACTCCTCCGGTGGCTGAATTCCTAGGCGCCGATCGCCGGGCGCTTATCGCTGCACGGAATATCGGGCCCGTGGCCGACCGGACGCCGTCGGTTCAAGGTCCGCCTGCAGCACGAAGCCGGTGCCGCGGACATTGACGATAAGCGGCGGCTCGCCGGCGACATCGATCTTGCGGCGCAAATTGCTGAGATGGACGTCGACGACATTGGTGTGGCGCCAGGCGTCCAGATTCCAGACGTCCCGCAGCAGCGCCTCGCGGGTTATCGCCTGGTTCGGACGCCGCATGAAATATTCGAGGATCTTGAATTCGCGGGGAAGGAGGTCGATCATCCGTCCGCTGCGCCGCACGGTATGATCGACGAGATCGATCTCCAACGGGCCGGCCCGCAATCTGGTCGTGCGTGCGTCGGAGCCGCGGCGAGCGAGAACGTCGATGCGGGCGATCAATTCGCCCATGGCGAAAGGCTTGACGAGGTAGTCGTCGCCGCCGGCGCGCAAGCCTCGAATGCGCTCGTCGATCGAGGTCAGGCCCGAAAGGATCAAAACCGGCGTCGCGATTCCCCGTTCGCGCATCGTTTCGACGATCGCGAGCCCGTCGACCCCATGCAGCATACGATCGAGGACCATGACCGCCGCGCTGTCGAGCAGCGCCTCGCGCCGGCCGTCGTCGAAATTGTCCGCAAGAGAGACTTCGTAGCCGCGCCGTTTCAACTCGTAGCCGATCTCGTCGGCGATGAGCGGTTCGTCTTCGACCACCAGCACACGCGAACGCTTGCTGGACAGGGCCTCGTCCAACTTGCGAATCATCTCTCGCTTTTCCTGAGCTATCCCAAACTAGAGTTCATCGAAACGAACTCCAGCGGACCACAGTCTAGTCTAAATAGTAGACGAGGCGGATCAAACTTGAGTTACCGGCAGAATAGGTCCGTCGATGCTACGGGATGTGGCGTTTGCCACATCCCGTATCGAGGGTCGTGAGACAATCCACTCGTGAATAATTTCATCTTCGCCCCGAACGCCCTCCCGCTATTTCTTTCGTCGGTCGGCGGAGCGCGTGATTTCGAGTTGCGCGCCAGCTTGCGCATCGTCCAATTGAGGCGTCTGCATCTCAGAATCGGCCTATTGGATATTTAGGCTCGGGGTAGGCGGGGCGTCGCGCAACTCCTGACGAGGAGCCCTCCATGCCGCGCAAAACTGTTTTGATCCTGGAAGCCGCCGCGGGCGTCATTCTCTTCGCGCAATCATCGTACGCGGGAGCCAGCGCCGATGTGGCCGATCCGATGAGGCGAACCCGGGCGGCGTTCGCGACCAATCCGATCGAGCGCTGTCAGAACATATCCGGCTCTCAATGGTGGTTCGTCGATCCGAACTGCAAGGCCGCTGGATCATATGAGGCCGAGCGATACGCGCCGGCCGTTCGGGGTTCGGCCGTTCCTTGTAGGGACATGGCCAGCGTCAGGCGGCGGCGCGCCCATCGACGAGCTTGCTGATAGAGGGCCGGGTCACGAGGGCGCGCCGGCGGCGCGTTCCGGCGGCAGTGTTAAAATCTTGCCGTCCGGCGCCCGGTCGGCAGCTGCTCGAGCCGCGGGCGCTGCGCCGCACGGCGGCGTCGCGCGCGGTCGCCAAGAGGGACGGCCGCGCGCGACGATACGAGGTCGATCAATAATAGACCGACGGCACGCCGAAGGCGTTGTTGATCGCGAAGAACGGGAATTCGGCGATCTGCCCGGCGACATGAACCGGCGCGCCGACCAGCACGCGCGGGTCGTTCGGACGCGGGGGAAACACCGTTTCGACGATCCGGAACGGCACGCTGACGATCGTGCCGGCGATCGCCACCGGGGCCGTGATAATGGTGGCGGGCCCATTGTGGAAAGCGTCGGGCGCCGCGGCGACCGGCGCGGGAGAGGCGCGCCTTCTCACGATAATATCGTTACTGTGGACCGGATGATGGATCCGATAGGCGGCCCGGTGATGGATGTCGCGATATTGCTCGGCCGCGGCCGCCGGCAGGCCACAGGCCCCGGCAAGAAGCGCCGCGCCTGCGACGGCTTGCGCCAGTGTCGATATGCGGGTCGTCATTTTCTTAGCTCCTTCAGTGTCGCGAGACGTGTTCCGCACCCTAAATAAGGCGATTGCTGGGCCGTCGCCAGTCTCGGCGAGCAAGATCACGCCCAGTTGCGCGAGCGGCGGACCATTTCGCCGTTCCGCCCCGAGGCGTTCACGCTGGGGACAGAATTCGGACAAACAGAGGCAGGTCGGCTGAACGTTCGAGCCCTTGGCGCGCCCAACGGGAATCGAACCCGTGTTTCCGCCGTGAAAGGGCGGCGTCCTGGACCGCTAGACGATGGGCGCTCAAAGCGGGCTCGGGCCTTTGCCGAAGCGGGACCCCTATAGAGGCAAGCGGGCGCCCCGGCAAGGCCGCCGCTCTACGCCTGTAGGGAGCACATGAAGTGTCCGGTCCAGGTAGCACGTGATCTGTCCGGTGCATGATGGCCCTTTTTGGGGGGGCGGCATGCGGCGGACGGAGCAACGGCAGGGACTGAGAATGCTGAAGCTTCG
>Ga0209062_1000653_pt1 | contig 90845 bp, 80 predicted proteins | sample Coa_R2_2_FD_187158 | JGI IMG/M metagenome (GOLD analysis project Ga0209062, IMG submission 187158) | Surface soil microbial communities from Centralia Pennsylvania, which are recovering from an underground coalmine fire - Coalmine... | ecosystem: Environmental > Terrestrial > Soil > Unclassified...
GGACTCGGGACTGGCGCAGATGGTCACTCTGGGCGACACGCTCCACTCCTGGAGAGAAGAGATCGCCCGCATGTGGCGCTTCACCAAATCCAATGGGATCACCGAAGGATTCCACAACAAAATGGAGACCATAAGCAGACAGGCGTTCGGCTTCCGCAACTTCGAAAACTACCGTCAGCGTGTGCAGGTGTTGTGTGGTTAACTGTTCTTGGGATCGGGGTTGCCCCCGGAATTGGCGTAGAGCCGACAGCTTTTGGAATTGTATGTCGTTGATTTCTTTGGCTCCTCAGGTAGGACTCGAACCTACAACCCTTCGGTTAACAGCCGAATGCTCTACCGTTGAGCTACTGAGGAGCAACAGATTTCGTCATTATAACCCGGTGATCGTGGGGAGAGCAAACTCGGGATTAGCGGCACGGGGTCCGTGTTCAAATCTCATCGAAGAGAGGCACGGGGCTGCCGCGGGAAAGGCGCTGAGGCAGCACCCGCGTCTGTTGCTCGTTGGAACCGGCACGCGCTGCTTGCCGGGATTCACACACTCGGCGCGCGGTACACTGGTCTGTTCCACCACTATGAGATTGCAAAGCCAGACCATCACCCAGGGGAAACACCGCGCCGGCGCGCGCGCCATGCTCAAAGCGATCGGGTTCACCGATGACGACCTGAAAAAACCGATCATCGGAGTGGCCAACACCTGGATCGAGACCATGCCCTGCAACTACAACTTGCGGGAACTGGCGGTCAAGGTAAAGGAAGGTATCCGGGCGGCCGGCGGCACTCCGATGGAGTTCAACACCATCGCGATCAGCGACGGCGTCACCATGGGAACCGAAGGAATGAAGGCTTCGCTCATCAGCCGCGAGGTGATCGCGGATTCGATCGAGCTGCTGGTCCGCGGCCACATGTTTGACGGGATTGTCGCGCTGGTGGCCTGCGACAAGACGATCCCCGGGGCGGCGATGGCATTGCTGCGCCTGAATATTCCGGGCGTGATTCTCTATGGCGGCACGATTCTGCCGGGCCGGTACAAGGATCGCGATATCTCGATCATGGAGGTGTATGAAGCCATCGGCGCCAACGACGCCGGGCTCATCAGCGACCAGGAACTGCTCGAAATCGAGAATCACGCCTGTCCCGGCGCCGGAGCGTGCGGCGGCCAATACACCGCGAATACGATGGCCACGGTTATGGAGTTGATCGGCCTGTCTCCGATGGGGAGCGCCGCCGTGCCGCAGGTGGACAAGCGGAAAGACGCGGTGGCATACCGCTGCGGGCAATTGATCATGGACGCGGTGCGGAACGAGCGCCGCGCGCGCGATATTTGCACGCGGAAGGCGTTCGACAATGCCATCGCCGGCGTCGCCGGGACCGGCGGCTCGACCAATGCGGTCCTGCACCTGCTTGCCATGGCGCGCGAGGCGGAAGTCCCGCTGACGATCGACGAGTTCAATCAGATCTGCGCCCGGACACCGATCCTGGTGGACCTGAAGCCGGGCGGCCGTTTCATGGCCGTCGATGTCGACAAGGCGGGGGGCATCGGAGTGATCGCCAAGCGCCTGGTGGAAGGCAATTACGTCGACGGCTCGGCGATGACGGTCACCGGCCGCACTTTCGCGGAAGAAGCCGCCGATGCGAAGGAGACCCCGGGCCAGCAGGTGGTACGTCCGCTGAACCAGGCTTTGAAGCCGCGGGGCGGACTGGCGGTGCTCCGGGGCAGCCTCGCGCCGGATGGCTGCGTGATCAAGCTGGCCGGCCATGAGAAGACCGTGCATCGCGGGCCGGCGCGCGTGTTCGAGCGCGAAGAAGAAGCGCAGCAGGCCGTAAAGGACGGCAAGGTGAAGGCCGGCGATGTGGTCATTATCCGGTACGAAGGGCCGCGCGGCGGTCCCGGCATGCGGGAAATGCTGCAGGTAACCGGGGCGATTGTCGGCGCCGGACTTTCGGACACGGTCGCATTGGTGACCGACGGCCGGTTCAGCGGCGCGACTCACGGCTTCATGATCGCTCACGTGACGCCGGAGGCCTACGACGGGGGACCGATTGCGGTCGTTCAGGAGGGAGACCCAATCACCATAGACGCCAACGCCGGCGTCATTAATATCGAGGTAGCGCCCGCTGAACTGAAACGGCGGCTGGCTTCGTGGAAAGCGCCCGCGCCGCGCTACACCACGGGAGTTTTCGCGAAGTATTGCGCCCTGGTGTCTTCCGCTTCGGAAGGCGCCGTCACGTCGCGGGTGAACGTGGCGTGGCAGCAGCCCGCGGCGGCCGCGAAGGTTTAAGAGAATAGCGGAGCGGCATCATGCCGGCTATTTGATAGAGATTTCGGCTATGGACGAGTGGCATTTCATTGCCGAGCGGAAAATCCGGGAAGCGATGGAAGAGGGGGCCTTCGATCATCTGGAAGGTGCGGGACGCCCGCTCGACCTCGACGAGAATCCGTTCGAAGACCCATCGCTGCGGATGGCGCACCGCCTTCTCAAAAACAACGGCCTGGTTCCGGGATGGATCCAGGAAGCGCGCGAAATCGAGGCTGAGTCGCGCCTGCTTCGGGACCGGGCCGGCCAACCGGACGGCGATTTTCAAAACCGCGTGGACGCGCTCAACCGGCGCATTCTCGCGTTTAACCTGAAGGCGCCCGCGCTGAGCGCGCACAAGCGGCTGTTTAACCCGAATCACTGATCCGGCGTGTCCTCCCGATCGCTCGAGCCGGGCCCCGCCGGTTTTACTCACCGTGAAAGTCCTGCGTGTAAGTACGAGGATAACGTTAACCGCAGTCGACCCTGAAACGGCCCGCAAATACAGCGTGCGAAGCCACATCAGATGTGGTGAGAGACATGCATACTCCGTCGTTCGAGCAAAACATGACTTCTATATTAGGGCTCACGGTGGATGCGCCAGTGGTGAGGGCGCAAATTTCGCTCGGCCGAGTGGGTGGGACGATCTCGACGGCGGATTCGGAGTCCGGGAATGCTCTCATCCTGCTGGTTACGAACCCGATCGGCGCGAAAGTCGAGATCACCGGCTGTGTCGGCGAGCGGGTTACGGGGTGGCGGGGGCGCAATCGGGAACGATTTGTCATTCCGATGAATGGTTTCCCCTATCGCTTTGGAGAGGATGGCGAGTGCTGCCTGGCGTGGATGGAAACGCAGTATCTTCCGCCCCTGGAAGGTTTGGTCCAGGTGTATGTGCGTGACAGCGAAGGCGGCGAATGGCCGATACAAAATGCCGGCACGCTGCTGCAAATCCGCGATCGCCTGGCGCGCCGCCGTTAACGGGTGATAGCACCTGACGGCGAATTAACCTTTAGGGATTAGCGCTTCCGATCAGAAACCCTTACCATCAGTCAGATCCCTCAGAGGGCCCTGCCCCACTGACACCGGTGTTAAGCGAGGTTGCAATGGAAGTGAACACGATTTTTATGTGCACCACGATCGGCGCCCTGGTGGGCACGATGGTGGGCATTCTGCTGATGAACCGCAAAGTCCGCCTGCCAATCACGGGGGCGGATCTGGCGGCGCTGCGGGCAAAACTCCAGGCCGCCGAGTCGTCGCTGGCGGAAGCCAAGACCGCCGCCGAAGAATTGCGGAAACAGCTCGCGGAACGGGACCTGACGATTCAGCAGACCGGAGACGAGCTGAAGAAGAAGCAGGAAGAGCTTGACCGCGCGGCGCAGCAGGCCGAAAAGGAGAAACTCCAGCGTTCCGTCGATGAGCAACTCAGCCAGGAGCTCAACGCCCGTAACGCAGCGCTTCTCAAAGAGCGCAACGATTTCGAAGCCCGTCTCGAACAGGAGACCAAAGTCTCCGCCGAGAAGAGCAATCAGCTCGCGGCCTTGGAAACGCAGCTGGAGGCCGCTAAGCGGCAGGTGGTCGAACTCACCGGCCGCGTCGATGGCCTCATTGCCGAAGGCGCGGCGCTGAGCCGTTTTCGCGAGCAAGAGAGCCGTCACCGGGCCTCTCTCGAAGCACAATTGAGCGCCGAGCAGGAACGCGTGCAGCAGTTCGCGAAGCAGGTGTCGGCATTGGAAGCCGAGCGGTCCCGCCTGGAAGCGGAATTACACGAAGAACGAGAATCCGCGAGCCGCGGTATGGAATTGCTGGCGATGGCGCAGGCGAATCTCTCGCGGGTGGCCAAACCGGTCAATGGAGAAATCCGGACCGGAGAAATTCGGCAATTGCCGTTGGAGCCCTCTGTTCCCGAGCCGGTCGAAACTGTGCCATCCACGGCTTCGGTGGATTGAGCCTCAGCGCGGAGCATCGGCGCGGTAAAGAGTCAGATCTCCTTCACGGCCGACTACTCGAAGCGACCACGAAGCCGCCCGCAGCCGCGGCACGGTCCACTCCAGGCGCGGCGTTCCGACCGTGTACACGAAGAAGCGCCGGTGCGCAGCCACGAATTGCCGGTAGCTGTCTGCTTTGCAGGGTAAGAATGCCTGGTCGGAGACCAGCGAAACCTCGGGGAGAAAATCGGGTTGCCGTACAGCGTACGGAACGTCCGCCAGATAGTGTAGGCGCTGCCGCAGCTGGGGCGGCGCGTACCGCCAGTCCTGAGCATATTCGAGCGCGCTCGCGATGACGATTGGGTCTTCGCCAGGGGCTTTCCTGAGAAGCGAAGCGGGCCTTGCGCTCGCCGCGCGCCGCCATGCCGTGCCATGCAGGGCCGCCGACGCCAGCGGCCGAATGCCGATCGCCGTTACCATCAGGAGGATACAGAGCGAGGCGACCGCGGCGGCATGGCTGCTACTTCGTCCCAACGCCGGCGCGACCAGTCCGGCCAGGATGGCGATCCCCATCGCGGAGCCGATCGCGTAGCGGTCCATGTAGTAATGTGTCGTGAGCGCGGTCAAGCCGATCATGAGAGGCACCATCAGGGCAAGCCCGATCGCGGCTGCCGCTTCGTGCGCCGGGACGCCTTCGGCTGCCCGGTTGTTCGGAGCACCGGGCCTGAGAAACGCATCCCGCGTGGACCACCACAGCACAAGAAATGCGGCGGGGACCCAAATCGCGAGCATTTCGCCAAACGAAAGCACCATTCCTAAATCGGGCTTCGCCCAAAAAACCGGGGATTGCTTGATGTACGCCAGCATCACCCGATGGGCCGCGGCCGCCAGGGGCAGAGTGACGGCAAGCGGGGACAGGCCTGCCGCGGCGGCACAATATAGAGGCGCGTCCAAACGCCGCCGCTGGAGAATGCGGACGCCCTCACCAAAGAGCAGGCAGATTCCGACATGCACGGCGCCATAATGGTGCGACGCGATGGCCCCGCCAATTCCGATGGCAACGCCGATTAGAGGGAGTGCCCGCCTGGCTTCGCGGGCCGCAGCCGCCTGCCAGCTCATGAGCGCCAGGCCTGTGAAGCCGAGCATCAGCGAGTACGGTCGAGCTTCGGATCCGTACGCGGCCATCGGGCCGCACAACAGGAACAGCATGCCGAACACACCGAATACAGGGCCGCGCCGGCGGCGCACATAGACATAGACAGCGAGGGCCGCGCCTACAAATCCAAACATTGCGGGAAGGCGAAGAGCGAGTTCCGTCTCGCCAAACAAATGCATCGAAGCCCGCGCCAGAAGATGATAAAGCGGCGGGTTTCCATCAGCTGGCAAAGCTTGGAAGAACCCGTCCAGCCGCGGCAGGCGCGCAATATAGAACGTGAACAACTCGTCGAACCAGAGAGGCCGGGTCGCATACCAGGCGCGGGCGAGCAGCCAGACCAAGGCGACTACTGCCGCCCACCAAGCGGGGTACCGCGCGATCCATTCTGCGAATTGCGACCCGGTGGATCCCACCCGACTGCCGAGCCAGGCGCCAGACTGAAGGCTTGTCCCAATCGGCGGGCTTTCGCCAGGGTTTTGCGCCGTCGAGCGGATTTGCGCCGCCGAACTCATCGGGTTTCTGCCCAGATCCGGTAAATGGCCGCGATATGGCGGCAAAAGATCCCGGGCATCTTCCTCCAGCGGTACACCTGAGTGACTCCCGCCGCGCGCAGACGGTGATGAACCGGCAGTTCCCGAATCGAATACTTCCGCCGGTGGGCGCGTGCGACGAATTCCCACCAGAAACCCTGCTGCATCGCGCCTAATTCGCCGGCCAACTTCTGCGCGACATCCCGCTTGATCAGGACGTAAGGGCAGCTCGGGTCGTGAACGGGCGTACGAAATGCGGCCTGATAGATACGGTAGAAGAACCGCGAAAACGTGCGCCGGATCAGAGTGTCGGCCCGGTCGACGCGCCACCCGAGGACTATGTCGTACGGCAGCCGGGTTTCCCAGAATTTCCAAAAGTCACTGGGGTCGCATTGCCCGTCAGAGTCAATGCAAAGGAGATACGGCGCCTGCGCCATGAGCATCCCCTCTCGGACCGCCCGCGAATAACCCTTCCGCTCATCGCTCAGGTTGAGGCGCAGCGGAAGTTCCAGAGCCAGACGCCGCAAAATTTGTTTCGTATTGTCCCTGCTGCCGTCCTCGCAGATGATAAACCCGACACTCAGCCCTGGCGATAATTCGTCGTAAATCTCACGAATCGTCGCTTCGATGCTTTCAGCTTCATTATGGACCGGTAACAAAACCTCCACTTGGAAATCCATATTCCGTAACTCCTCCGGGATGTAAGCGAGATCTACTTATTGAGATGGGATAGACGCGACTTATCAACGAGAACAGTCTATCGTGCGCCGAGCAAGTAGTCCCCCGTCACTTACTATTCGCTGTAGCCTGCCGAACATGATCACGCGCCGCAGCCGAGGGCGTCTGTCCGATTCACCACGGAAGACGGAGCCGCATGTTGCCGGCCACACGCTGGTTCCTTCGCAACCATTGACGGGTCCGCTTTCGGCGTGGCACCCTAGCTTGCAGACCGCTTCGAAGATTCTCGACGGCGGGCCGACGCCTGGCGTATTCGCGCGCACACGGGGCACCGTTTCGCCGGCGACAAAGGGCGGTAGCCTGGACGGGACCCGCTCTTCGTAGCGGCGCCACCCTTCATTTACGTCACCCGTATTTTCTGCGACCGGAGAGCATCCCTGTCCGTGCATCCAGGAGTTCAGGAGAAACATGCCTCAACAAAGCGCCGTAATTATCGGAGCGGGCCCGGCGGGCCTGACTGCCGCCTATGAGTTACTGAAACGAAGTAACATCAAGCCGATTGTGTTCGAAAAGAGCGAGGAGATCGGCGGGCTATCCCGAACGGTCCGGTATAAGGGAAACCGCATCGATATTGGCGGGCATCGCTTCTTTTCGAAGTCCGACCGGGTGATGAACTGGTGGGCGTCCGTGATGCCGGTGGAAGCCTCCGTGAATGGCAACGCCCATAGCATCACGTACCGGCGGCAGACCAGGCAGGTTGCGGGGACAGGCGGAGCGCCGAGGCCGGAGCGGGACGAGCGCGTGATGCTCGTCCGCAACCGCAAGTCACGAATCTATTTCCTGCGGAAGTTTTTCGACTATCCCATTTCGCTGAGCGCGGACACACTGAAGAAGCTCGGTTTGGTTCGAACCGCCAGAATCGGCGTGAGTTACCTGGCCAGTATGGCGCGCCAGCGACGGCCGGAGCGGTCCCTGGAGGACTTTTTAATCAACCGCTTCGGGAAAGAACTGTATCTCACGTTCTTCAAGTCGTATACCGAAAAGGTGTGGGGAGTCGCCTGCGAAAAAATCAGCGCGGAATGGGGCGCGCAGCGAATCAAAGGGCTTTCCATCAAGAAAGCGATTTCGCATTTTCTGAAGAAACGGTATCGAAAAGGACCATCCGGCGACATCAAACAAAAAGACACCGAGACGTCGCTGATCGAGAAGTTCCTTTATCCGAAGCTGGGGCCTGGCCAGCTGTGGGAGTGTGTTGCGGAGGACATCCGGAACGGCGGCGGCGAGGTGCGGCTGGGCTGGACAGTCGACAAACTGCACACCGATGGGTTCCGGATTCGGGCGGCCGAGATGGTGCACGCGGAGACCGGCGCCCGGCAAACAATTGAAGCCGACTATTTCTTCTCGACAATGCCGGTAAAAGAGTTGATTCGCTCGCTGGATGCGCCCGTACCGGCAAACGTGCGGGAAGTCAGTGAGGGTTTGATCTATCGGGACTTCATCACGGTGGGCCTGCTGCTGAACCGGCTGAAGATCCACGAGACGAACGGCAACGGCGCGAAGTTGCTTGCCGACAACTGGATTTATATCCAGGAACCGGATGTGCAGGTCGGGCGCATGCAGATCTTCAACAACTGGAGCCCGTATCTGGTGGCCGATCCCGGAAAGGTGTGGATCGGATTGGAATATTTCTGTTACGAGACGGACGACATCTGGAAGCTGCCGGATGCGCGGATGATCGAACTGGCGAAAAGCGAGATCGAAAAAATCGGGATCATCGACGCGACGGAAGTACTGGACGCTGTGGTGATCCGTGTCCCCAAGACGTACCCGGCCTACTTCGGCGCTTACGAACGCTTCGAAGAGGTGAAAGCGTACGTCAACCTATTCGAGAACCTGTTCCTCGTCGGCAGGAACGGAATGCATAAGTACAACAACCAGGATCACTCCATGCTGACCGCGATGACGGCGGTCGACAACATCATCGAGGGACGCCTCGATAAATCGAACATCTGGGCCCTCAATAGCGAGATGGAATATCACGAGACGAAGGCTGAAACCAAGACCGCGGCTCCCGCGGAACGGCCGCTGCCTGAGGTCGCCTGAGCGCCCACGATGTTGACTGGCGGCCTCTCGGAAGGATTTCATGGGCGTGGTTGTTGAGACGAAGCTGAAAGAGAGCCGGGAAAGCAGCGGCATCCAGGCGCGACATTGGATGCTGATGTGCGGCTTTCTGATGGCGGCCATTGTGTTGTATCTAGGCGTGGATGCGGTGTTCGATCGGAACTTCCGCAAGAACATCACCGATGGCGTCGCGTATCTCGATATCAGCCACGCCCTGGCGTCCGGCCATCCGGAGGCGCTGCTTAATCCGTATTGGAGCCCCGGCTATCCGGTCACTCTCGCAGCGGGGCTGGCCATTCTTCACCCGTCTCCGGCGCGCGAACTCGCGGCGGTCTACCTGATTCATTGGGCCATCGGGATCCTCGCTCTGCTCGGCCTCGTGTACTTTGTCAGCGGTCTTCCGGTTCCGGCCCAGACAGGCCGCACCTTCGGGTTAACGCGCCCCATGTTATTGGCGCTCGGCTGCGCTTTGTTTCTTGTGGCGCTGCAAGCGGACGTCCCGATCTATCTCATGACCCCGGACGTGCTTCTGGCGGCGTTGCTCTGGCTCGCTGGAGGCACGTTCCTACGCATCGCCCGCGGTCAGCGAATCTACCATTACGCGCTGCTGGCCGTGGCGCTTTCGCTCGCGTATTTCACGAAAGCAGTAGCCCTTTCGCTGGCGTTGGCGGCATTGCCGATCCTGCCTTTCGCCGGGCCGGATCGAAGGAGGGCGGCTCGCGGACTTCTGGTCTATGTGGCAACCGCCGCTATTCTTATTTCACCGTACGTGGCGAAGCTTTCTGCCGCGAAGGGACACTTTACGCTCGGTGAGAGCGGGGGGCTCAACTACGCATGGATCGTGGATGGTTCGGACGGGCCCAATCGCTGGCATATGCAAAACGATTCGCCGGCCGGCCACGCCCGTCTGCACCTGGTTCATCCCGCGCGGCGGCTCTGGAAATCGCCCGACGTCTACGAATTTGCCACTCCGGTGCAAGGGACGTTTCCCATCTTTGACGACCCGTCTTATTGGGATGACGGTTTGAAGCCCGCGTTCTATTGGAAGGGGCAGCTCTGGCACATCGCCATGAATGCCTATCACACCGTGTCCTGGTTCCAGCGGCGCGGAGAGTTTGTAGTCGCTTTGTTGTTGCTGTTTCTGGCGCAGCGGCATTTTCGAATGCGTGCCCGTTTGCGTGAGGTCTTCCCCGTGCTGCTGTGGTTTGCGAGCCTCTGGGGCGTCTACCTGCTGGTGGATGTCGAAGACCGGTACGTGTTTGCGATTCTGACCGCGGTCCTGTTGCTCGCGGCCGCCGCCATCCGGCTGCCCGATTCGGGGAACTTGCAAAAGGTGGTCGCCGCCTGCACGATCATCCTGGCGTGTGGCGCCGTGATCCGTTCCATCGACACGGCGGGCGGCAAGTTCTATACCGGCATCAAATCGATGTACATCGGTCCGGTGAAGGCGAAGGCGGTCGGACCCTATGACAATCCGTATTGGGAAGTAGCCCAGACGCTGACGAACAAGCTGGGACTGCGTCCGAATGACCAGGTCGCGTGCATGCACCTGGGGTGTGACAACACCTACTGGGCGCCGCTCGCCGGGCTCCGGGTGACCGCCGACGTATCGCGCGATGTCAACTACTGGGAGTCCAGTCCGGCGGATCGCGCGCAGGCCATGTCGGTGCTCGCGGCGGCCGGCATCAAGGCCGTGGTGACCGAGAATCTCGGAGCCGGCGCCGAGTCGGAGGGATGGGTTGCTCTCAGCGATCCCCGCGAGATCCCGGGCCAGGGCCTCTATGCAAGGCTTACAAAGTAATCTGCACGATCGGATCGAAGTCCAGGAGCCTCCGGTAATCGCAAGTTCCCGGCGCCGCCTGGTCCTGATGGTTTCCTGCTGCACGCTGGTCAGTGCGGCCGCCCAAATCCTCATGAAGATCGGGATGACGCGGCTGACCCATGTCGACGTGTGGGCGCTGGCGACGAATCTGCCCCTCATTACCGGGTACGCGCTGTATGGGTTGTTTTGCCTGATGATGATTCTTGCTCTGCGCGATGGCGAGCTTTCTCTGATCTATCCGATCATTTCGCTGGCATACATTTGGGTTACGGTCTGCTCGTATTTCCTCTTTCATGACACGCTCAACCCCTTGAAGCTGGTCGGCATTCTCAGCGTGATCCTGGGGGTCGCCATGCTCGGACGGCAAAAGGCGGACTTATGACCACTCCAGTCAGCTCGATGCTCCTCGTGTTGCTGGCGTCCGTAATCGGTTCCATGGGCGCCGTGTTCCTGAAACTGGGCGCCGCGCGTCTGAAGGATATCTGGAGTCTGCTCAACTGGCGTTTGGGCGTGGGCGTCGGCTTGTATGTCGGCTCTTCCGTCTTCTACGGCTGGGGCATCAAGAACGGCCAGATTTCGGTTCTCTACCCAATGGTATCGTTGGGGTACGTCTGGACTCTCGGCTGGGGACGGCTGATTTTCAACGAACGGCTGACGAGCCAGAAGTTCATGGGGCTCGGCTTGATTTTACTCGGCGTCCTGTGTGTCGGCCTCGGGAGTAAGTGACGCTGACGCGGCTCATCACACTCCGCCCCCGTTTCTTCAGCGCGTGCGCTGTATTGGTTTTGTGCGCCATTACCGGCACGGCCGATGTTGCGTACGCCGCCGGCGCGGTCGAGAGTTCCGATTCGGTTCCGCTGAAGCCTGGAGACGACCTGCAGCGCGTCGTCGACAGCCATCCGCCGGGGACAACGTTCCTCCTGGCCGCCGGCGTTTACCGCTTGCAGTCGGTTCGTCCGAAAGAAGGCGATAGCTTTGTAGGTGCCCGCGGCGCGATCCTCAATGGCGCTCGCGTCCTCACCCGCTTCCGCCGCGAAGGCCGTTATTGGGTGGCGGCCGGCCAGAATCAGCAGGGGCAGCTGAACGGCGCTTGCGATCCGGAGCACCCGCGGTGCATGCATCCGGAAGACCTTTTCTTCGATAATCACCCGCTTCGGCACGTGGCTGAACTGTCCTCGGTGGGGCCAGGAACCTGGTTCTTCGATTACCCCAACCACAAAATCTATTTCGCCGACGATCCGTCGGGCCATACGGTCGAGACCAGCGTCGCCCGAAGTGCCTTTGCCGGCCCAGCCGGCCATGTCACCATCCGCGGGCTGATTGTCGAGAAGTATGCGATCCCGGCGCAATTCGGCGCAATCGGCGATCAGTATCCGGGGCCGAACTGGGTCGTGGAGCATAACGAAGTCCGCTGGAATCATGGCACGGGAATCAGTCTCGTCGACGGAAGCAAGGCTCTGGAGAATTTCGTTCACGATAACGGCCAGAAAGGAATCGGGGGCGTTGGCCAGAACATCCTGATGCAGGGCAACGAAGTCTCCTCCAACAATTGGGCGGGGTTTGCGCTTTCCTGGGAAGCCGGCGGCGCCAAGTTTGCTTTAAGCAAGCACCTGACCGTGCGGGGAAATTCCATTCACGACAATATCGGCGAAGGGCTGTGGTGCGACATCGATTGCCTGAATAATCTCTACGAGAACAACGCGGTCGTCAACAACACCGGCGGAGGAATCGCGTACGAGATCAGCTATGGCGCGGTTATTCGCAACAACGTGGTGCGGGGGAATGGGCTTCCCAACGCCACCTGGCTCTGGGAAGCCCAGATTCTGGTGCAAAATTCCCGGGACGTGGAGATCTATGGGAACACGGTGGATGTCGCGCCGGACCGCGGCAATGGAATCGGAATTATTCAGCAGAACCGCGGAAGCGGCGCGCTCGGTCCTCATATCGCGGCCAACAACTACGTTCACCACAACGTCATCATTCACCGGCGCAGTCCTCAGGGCGCGGATGGCGAAGTGGCCGACTACAACCAGAAAGAACTCGCCAATCAAAACAACCGGTTCGACTACAACGCCTATCACGTGACCGACACCGCCGCCCCTCACTGGATTTGGGGCACTCCTCAGAATTGGGAAGGGCTTCGCCGGCTCGGGCAGGAAGCCCACGGCACCATCGATACCAGCCTCCCACCCGCCAGGTAGCCGCCCGTCGGCGGTCTGTCAATCCAAGGGACCCTTTGAGTACGAACGCCAAAGCCGGCGCTCCGGTCGAAATCGGCCAGCGCCATCGCAACCTGCAGTTGGACGCTCTTCGCGGAGTGGCCATTTTGATGGTGCTCTGGTGCCACACCTACCTGTTCCGGAAGCCTGGATGGGACGATCCGCTGGTTCGCAGCGGATGGGCCGGAGTAGACCTCTTCTTCGTGCTGAGCGGCTTCCTGATCTCGGGGCTGCTGTTTTCCGAATACAAACGAAGCGGCGGCATCCGGTTCCGTCGCTTTGCGGCGCGCCGCGCGCTGAAACTGTACCCGGCGCTCTACGTCCTGATCGCCTTGACCGTCGTCTTGCGGCTGGCCGGCCACCGGGAGCCGATGAGCCAGTTGTGGCGCGGGGTTCGGAACGACGTCTTTTTCATGCAAAGCTACACACCGGGGACGTACCCTCACTTCTGGTCGTTATCGGTAGAAGAACACTTTTACGTGCTCCTGCCGCTCGCTCTGTATTTCATGCTGCGGCGGACGCAGGCTGGTGCGAGAGACCCGTTCCGCTTGCTGCCCTGGATATTTACGGCGGTCGCGATTCTCGAAATCGCGCTGCGCCTGTGGACAGCGCACCAGTTCTCTCCATTCGATTTCCAGACTCACGCCAGCCCCACCCACCTGCGCATGGATTCCCTGCTGTTCGGCGTCGTCTTGTCGTACTGGTCGAACTTCCACGGCGAGCGCTTCTGGAAAGTCGCGCGCGCCCGATCTCGCGGGATCCTGGCGGTCGCGGCCATCCTCATCCTGCCGATCTTCATCGTTCCCCAGACCGATTCGAAGATGTATACCGTCGGGTTCACCACCACCTATCTCGGATTCGGAGCCCTCCTGGTGGCGAGCCTGACCGTTCGGATCGAGACGCTTTCCCGGGGCCTCCGCGGCCTTTTCCGCGCGCTGGCCTATGTGGGGACATTTTCCTACTCGATCTACCTTTGGCACTTCGCCTGGCTGAATACCATGATGCGCCTGCATGTCACCGCCGTCCCGTACTTGGGCGGTTTCGTGTATTTCACAGGCGCGATCGCGGTCGGGATTGCCGCGTCGAAGCTGGTGGAGATGCCCGTCCTGCGCCTCCGGGACCGCTTCTTCCCGTCGGCTGCAGGATCTCCCGGGAGGCGGCCGCGGGTCGCACAAGGGGTCGGTCTGGCCGATGCGCCCGCGGCATAACCGCTAGGGCAGGGCAAAGACGCGCAGCGTATCGGTGGCTACTACCGCCACGTATTGCTTGCCGTTTTTCCCGAGATACGTGATCGGGTTCGCGTTGGCGTTGCGCGCGAGCTTGACTGCCCAGAGTTCCTGTCCCGTTTTGGAATCGAAGGCCCGGAACCGGCTGTCGTTGGTCGCGCCGATGAACACCAGGCCGCCGGCGGTCACGATCGGTCCCGCGCTTCCGGTCCCACCCGTGTTGCGCTTGCCCTCCGGCAGCGCTTCGGTAATCCCGAGCGGCACCTGCCAGGCGATTTCGCCGGTATTCGCGTTGACCGCGAACAGCCGGCCCCATGGTGGTTTCTGGCAGGGCCAATTGCCGAGCACGTGCCCGTCGGCGTCCTTTACGGTCGCGCTAAATCCGTGGTAAGGCCCGGGACCGTCGACGCTGCCCCGGTCGTACGGCTGCGTCGAGCCTTGCGTGCCGTTCCCATAATTCAGGCCCTCCTTGCGCTTCTCCATCCAGCCGGAAAGCGCGGTGTCGTGCGTCTGCACGTAAACGTATCCGGTCTTCGGATCGGCCGCGGTGCCGCCCCAGTTCGCGCCGCCGTTGCCGGGAAACTGAATCGTGCTGCGCGGCGGTGTGCCGTCTTCGTGCAACAGGAACGGGGTGAACGGCCCCGCATTGTAGAAGCCCCCCGCCTTCGCGTAGACTTCCTGGCACGCCTTGGCGTGCTCGGGAGACGTGTCTTCGTCGGTTACAATGTCTTCCGGCTTGAAGCTGGTGCGCGCCAGCGCCGGCGGCTTCAGCGGGAACGGCTGCGTGGGCGAATACCACTCGCCCGGCACATCGCCTTTCGGAACGGGTCTCTCCTCGACCCCGAAAACCGGCTTCCCGGTGAGACGGTCGAGAATAAACATCCAGGCCGTCTTGCCGATCTCGGCCAGCGCCTGCACCTTTTTGCCGTTCACCGTGAGGTCGATCAGCGAGGGCGCGGGCGGAAGGTCGGAATCCCAGAGATCATGATGGACGGTCTGGAAATACCATTTGAGTTTTCCAGTCTCGGCGTCCACCGCGACCAGCGAGTTGGCGAACAGGTTCGCGCCGGGCCGGTCGCCGCCATAATAATTCGCGGCCGGGCCGCCGAACGGCATGTACACGATGCCGTGCTGTTCGTCCACCGACATGTGCCAGGCCCAGACGTTCGTGCCTGAGCGGCCTTTCCATCCGTCATCGAGCCAGGTCTCGTGCCCCACTTCGCCAGGGCGGGGAACGGAGTGAAATTCCCAGAGCTTCGCACCGGTGCGCGCGTCGAACGCTCGCGAATCGCCCGGCGGGCCGATCGGCACCTCGCCGACCGTTGCCCCCACCATCACCACGTTTTTGTAGATCACCGGCACACCGCTCCAGGGCACCACCATATCGACTTCGCCTTCTTTACCGAAGCCGGGGTCGAGCTTGCCGGTGTTGGCGTTCAGGGCGACCAGGCGGCGCCCCGCCGTGAAGATAATGCGCGGCGGATTCTGCTGGTCGCCGGGCCAGTAGGAGACGCCACGGGAAGACGCCGAGCCGGTCTGCAAACGATAAGCCCAGATTTCATTGCCAGTCTCCGGGTCGAGCGCCACGACACGATTTCCCGCCGGCAGGTACAGGACTCCGCGCACCACGATGGGAGTCGCTTCGGAAGAAATGCCGCGCGGGCCTCCGCGCCCGCCGCGTCCTCCCTCCGCTGCGAACGGAGATTCATCCGTTCCGGTAGTCGCGCCCGAGGCTGTGAGCGAAAACGACCATGCCGGCTGGAGCTTCGCCACGTTCCGCGTGTTGATCTGATCGAGCGGGGAATAGCGCGTGCCGCCTAAATCCCGGTTGTAGTCCGGCCAATCGCCGGGATCGATTTTGGAGGTTTGCGCGCACAGCGCACCGCAGCCCGCCAGAACGAAGACCCATACTCCTCGCACCATGCGGATCAGTATATCAGCGCCCCGCGCGCGCGTTACTGCACGGCAATGTAGAGCGTCTGCGTTCCGGCGACTCCACCCTGGCTGAAGGTAAGCGGCAGGGCGTCGCCGGGGGGGACGTTCGGCACCACGATATTGAACTGGTACAAGCCGACCGCTTGGGGCGCCAGCCCCGCATAGCTCACGGCCGCCGGAATGCCGCCGATGGAGAACTGCACCGGGACAGTCAGCGTGTTCAACTGCTGCACGATCTGGCCGGCGTTGATGGCTGGCGTGACAGGGCCGAACCCGACTCCCCAGACGACGATGGTGTCACCCACGTGCGCCGGACTTGAGGTGACGCCGGAAACCGCTCCGGCCGGCATCACATAGGTCTGGGGAGCGCTGTTGAATTGCGCGGTGTACTGCTTGCCGCCCGCCAGAAGTTGCGCCGGGGCGTACAGTCCGGGCTGGGCCGCCTTCACCGTGATCGTGAAAGGCGCGCTGACACCGGCCGCGGTCGTGACGATGAGCGGCTGCGGGCCGGGCCCGACGTTCGAAGGAATCTGAACGTTGACTTGCCCGGGGCTGATGGCCGAAATAAAGGCGGCCTGACCGCCGATGGTTACGGAAGTTTGATCCAGCGCAGTGGGAGCGAAGTTTCCGTTGAAATCCGCGGTCGTCCAGTTCCGCGTGTCCCCGGCCAGGTTCGAACCATAGATTTCGATCCATGATCCGGGCGCCGCGGCAGCAAACGCGCCGAACTGGCTGGCGCTGATGACTCCGTTCACGGCGGGCGGCCCCGGCGGAACCGGAATCAGAGCGAGCATCCGAATTTCATTGTTCTGGCTGTCCGCCACATAAACGTTCCCGGCGCCATCGATGGCCAACGCGGTGGGAAAGTTCAAACCGGCGCGCGTCGCCGAGCCCCCGTCACCTCCCTTTCCGATTCCGCCCGTGCCGGCCACGGTATAGATTTTCCCGTTTGTCAGCACGACCCGGATCCGATGGTTCACGGTATCGGCGATGTAGATGTTTCCCGCGGCATCCACCGCAAGCCCGCGAGGATGGTTCAACGTGGCGCTTGTGGCGGGCCCGCCATCGCCCGAATAACCATTCGAACCCGTTCCCGCGATGGTCGTGATGGTGCCTCCCCCGGGAGTGATTTTGCGAATCACGCCGTTATCGGTGTCCGCCACATAGATGTTTCCTGCTGCGTCGATCGCCAGCGCCGTCGGATTATTGAGTTGCGCGCTACCTGCCGCGCCGCCGTCGCCGATATAACCGGGCCTTCCATTGCCCGCGAACGTGGAAAGCGTCCCGCTGGCTGTGATCTTCCGGATCGCATGATTGCCGCTGTCGGCAATGTAGAGATTCCCGGCGGCATCCAGCACGAGGCCCGTGGGGCGATTGAATTCGGCCACGTTGAGCGCCTGCCCATCGCCCGCCAGACCGCCGGTTCCATTGCCGGCGAAATCCGAGATCGTGCCGCTGGATGTGACCTTTTTGATCTTGAAGCTTCCGGTATCGGACAAGTACAGGTTGCCGGAACCATCCACTGCCAAGCCGCAGGCGCTGCGGATTTCAGCGGAAGTCGCCGCGCCGCCGGAACCGGTATCCCCCGCGGTACCGTTGCCGACGACCGTGCTGATGTTCCCTCCGTTGGTCATCTTGCGAACCCGATAATTGATCTGGTCGCCGATGTAGATGTTCCCGGAGCGATCGACCAGCAGCGCACACGGATTGTTGAGTTGCGCGGCGGTCGCGGCTCCGCCGTCTCCGGTGAACCCGGCCGCGCCGGTGCCTGCGATTGTGGAAATCGTGAATGCCGGGGGTGCTTGCGCACGGCTCGCCGCGGGCGTCAGCAGCAAACCCGCGCCAGCCAGAATGCATGCTACTGTTCTGTTGCTACAAATCCCACCTGTGCCGTTTTTTCTCATCAACCGAAATCTCACCAACGTAGGATGGTATCTCACCTCAGCGGAACTAGGTAGACGTCCTGGAGAATACGTCGGTTCCCATGCTCCAGCGGGGCTCTTCGAACGGATCTTCGGGCTAAAAAGCGGGACTGGAAATCCAGGAGAATGGGCAGTAGCGCCGGCTACATGTACATCCCGCCATTCACCGCCAAAACATGGCCGGTGATGTAACCGGCTTCTTCGCTGGCCAGGAACTTTACGGCCGCCGCGACGTCGTCGGGCGTGCCGATCCGCTCCAGCGGGATCGAAGAGAGGATCTTTTGCTTGCGTTCCTCCGGCAGGTCCTTCGTCATATCGGTCTCGATGTACCCCGGTGCTACGACATTGACCGTGATGCCCCGGCTTCCCATCTCCTGAGCCAGCGATTTCGACATGCCGATCAGCCCGGCTTTGGAAGCGGCATAATTCGCTTGGCCGGCGCTGCCCGACTGTCCCACCACGGAAGAGATGTTGATAATGCGGCCCCAGCGGTTGCGCATCATGCCGGGCAGCACTTGTTGGATGCAGAAAAACGCGCCGTCCAGGTTGGTGCGCAGGACGGCGTCCCACTCGGCCGCTTTCATCCGGACGGCGAGGCCGTCGCGGGTGATGCCGGCATTATTCACCAGCACATCGATTCGGCCTTTTTCTTTGAGCGCACGCCCGAACGCTTCCTTGATGGAATCAGGAGATTTTATGTCCAGATTGAGGGCGAGAAAGCCGCCGGCCCCCGCCGACCGCATTTCGGCGGCGAATTCGGAATTGCTCTCCAGGGTGGTGGATGCCGCGATCACATCATAACCGGAGCGGCACAGCATCAACGCCGTGGCGCGGCCGATGCCGCGGCTGGCCCCCGTTACGAGGGCGACTCGATGGGACATGGTGAAACTAAATCATACCTGATGGCCTGGGTTACAGATCAGGCCATCAGGCAAAGTGGGTGGGCAAAAAGGGAAACGGCCTTATTGGTACGATTGCCAGTTCAACTCGTTGGCAAGCCGGTCGGGGCTCATCCGGCTTTGTGGGCCGAGCCGCAGGAAAATCGCGAACTCGGCGGCGGCCACCTTCGCGGCACGGGCGCCTCCTCGATAAGCCAGGTACAGGGTCTGCTGTTTTGCGGAATCCTGCACGCGCAGGGTCCAGTCGCCGGAGCCGCCTTCGACCGAGAAGGCCAAGTTGCTCCACTTGGCCCGGTAGCCGCGCCGGATTTGGAATAATTGTGCCGGCGCCGGGGGCGCTACGGCGCCATGGCGACAAGTTCCGCAACCCATGATTAGCCTCTCGCGATCCGTACGATTTGCGGCCGCAGCGCGGGTTGCTTTTGGAAGCGGCAGAAATGCACGCATCCTTTGTTTTTGCAGGTCAGACAGACTCGCTTCATGGACTGAAAGTATCCGATTCCGGAAATTCATTCAAATGGTCTTATGCGGGCGGCGACCGTCTCCCCCTAGATGGGGGTAGAGGCGGGCAATCCAGGGTGTGGCCATCCGGTTACACTCAAGGATTACTATGGCCTACCGCGATCTGCGTGAATTCATCGGCGCGCTGGAGAGACACAAGGAACTCAAGCGGATATCCGTCGAAGTGGACCCCATCCTTGAGATCACCGAGTTTGCCGATCGCGCCGTGAAGCGGGGCGGACCGGCCCTCCTTTTCGAAAAACCGAAAGGCTACCACATCCCGATTCTGATCAACGGGTTTGCCTCGATGCGAAAAATGGAGATCGCGCTCGAAGTTCAGTCCGTGGAAGAAATTGCCGCCCGGATCGTGGAACTGCTCGAGATGCGGATGCCGGAGGGGCTGATCGGCAAATTCAAAATGCTTCCCAAACTCGCCGAAATGGGGGCGATCTTTCCGAAGACGGTGTCGAAGGGCGCGTGCCAGGAGGTGGTTCGGACCAGCGGGCTGTCGCTGCTCGACCTTCCCGTGCTGAAATGCTGGCCGGAGGACGGCGGCCGGTTCATCACCCTGCCGCTGGTGTTTTCGCGGAATCCCGACACGGGCAAACGCAATTGCGGTATGTACCGCATGCAGGTTTATGACGAGGTGACCGCCGGGATGCACTGGCAGACCCACAAACAGGGCGCCGAGCACTACCGGAGAATGCGGCACCACGGCCAGAAACGCATGGACGTGGCGGTGGCGATTGGAGCGGACCCGGCCACGATGTACTCCGCGATCCTGCCCTTGCCGCCGGATCTGGACGAGATGATGATCGCGGGATTCCTCAGAGGAAGTCCGGTGGAGATGGTCAAATGCCAGACGTGCGACTTGGAAGTGCCGGCTAATGCGGAGTTCGTCTTGGAAGGGTACGTCGAACCGGGCGAACTGCGCACGGAAGGCCCGTTCGGCGATCACACCGGGTTCTATTCGTTGGCCGACGAGTATCCGGTATTTCACCTGACCGCGATTACGCATCGCGAGAAGCCGATCTACGCGACCACGATCGTAGGACCGCCGCCCATGGAGGACTACTACATGGGCAAGGCGATCGAGCGCATTTTCCTGCCGCTGATGCGGATGCAGCTTCCCGAGGTGCGCGACATCGCGATGCCTCCCGAGGGCGTGTTTCACAATTTGATCCTAGTTTCGATCCGCAAGTCGTATCCGGGGCACGCGCGGAAGGTGATGCACTCGATTTGGGGAACGGGCCAGGCGATGTTTTCCAAGGTCATCGTGGTGGTGGATGAAGACGTGGATGTCCAGAAGTACCGCGAAGTGGCCTGGAAAGCGCTGAATCACGTCGATCCGCAGCGCGATATCGAATTTGTGATGGGCCCGGTCGATTCGCTCGATCATGCGAGCCGGCTGCCGAACTACGGATCGAAGATGGGGATTGACGCGACGAAAAAATGGCCCGGGGAAGGGTTTACGCGGCCGTGGCCGGGAGTGATTGAAATGACGGCCGAAGTGAAGCGACGCGTGGACGAGTTGTGGAAGCAAGCGGGCCTATGAATCTCTGGGCCGCCACGCTCCGGCGTTTCCCTCCTGACGAGAGTTAGCGGCAAACTGGCCGTCGCGCAATCTTGATTTTCCGGAAGGATGCCGCATCATAAAGCCAGATGCGGGTGGGAGCCGCCATTCTGCTGCTGGCAAGCGCGCTGGGGTGCCTGGGGCAGCCCCCGACCGCCGACCAGTGCGCCATCTTTCCCGCGGACAACATCTGGAACACGCCGGTGGACACGCTGCCGGTGTCGCCGAACTCGGCGGCGTATGTGAACACGATCGGCGCTTCGGCGCACGCGCACGCGGATTTCGGATCGGGTCTCTGGCAGGGCGCGCCGATCGGTATTCCGTGGATCCCGGTTCCGGGCACGCAACCGAAATATCCGGTGGTTTTCCAGTATGCCGATGAAAGCGATCCCGGCCCGTACGCGATCCCGCTCAGCGCGCCGATTGAGGGCGGCAGCGGCAGCACGGGCGACCGTCATGCGATAGCCGTGGATACCGACCATTGCATTCTGTACGAACTGTACAGCGCGTATCCGCAGGCCTCGTCCTGGGAGGCCGGCTCGGGCGTAATTTTCGATCTGAAATCAAACGCGCTTCGCCCAGCGGGGTGGACTTCGGCGGACGCCGCCGGGCTGCCGATCCAGCCGGGGCTGGCGCGGTACGACGAGGTGGCGGCGGGCGAAATCCGTCACGCTTTGCGCTTCACGGCTCCCCAAACCCAGCGCTCGTACGCATGGCCCGCGCGGCATTACGCTTCGAGTCTGACAGATCCGAAGTACCCTCCGATGGGACAGCGGTTCCGCCTGAAAGCGACTTTTGACATTTCGCCGTTTCCGGCCGACGTGCAGGTAATTCTGCGCGCGCTGAAGAAATATGGGATGATGCTCGCCGATAACGGCTCAGCCTGGTATATCTCGGGAGCGCCGGATGACCGCTGGAACAACGACCACCTCGCCACCATGCGGAACATACCGGGATCGGCGTTTGAGGCGGTGGACGTCTCTTCCTTGATGATCGACCCGAACTCGGGCCAGGCTCGGCAATCGGGAGTTTCCGTCACGGTACTGCCGGCTTCCGCGGTGGTGCCGGCGGGCGCGAGCCAGCAATTCACGGCAGCCGTGCAGAACGCGGCTCCTGCGGTGACCTGGTCGGTGAACGGAACGATCGGGGGAGCCGCCGAAACCGGGCTGATTGACGCGAATGGGCGTTATGTCGCGCCGCTGGAGGCTCCGCCGTCCGGGATGGTGCTGGTGCGAGCGAGCTCGGTGGCCGCGCCCACGGCAAGCGGGACGGCAACCGTCACCATTCAAAATGCCGCGCCGCTGATCGCAGGGGTGACACCGAAGCGCGTGAGGGAAGGCACTGTGGCGATCACCGTAACGGGCCGTTCTTTTCTGAATGGCGCGGTGATCCATCTTGGGTCGACCGCGCTGGAGACCAGCTTCGTTTCCAGCTCACAGCTCTCCGGGACAGGCGGAGCTGGGTTGTCCGGTACGGACGTACCGGTGGTGGTTGTCAATCCCGACGGAACTTCGTCCAACGCCTATTGCGTGACAGTGCTCCCGAGCGGCTCCGGCCGGAGGTATCGCAGCCGCGGGCCGGATCCGGACCGCGCCACGGCCGGCCCGTGTTTGCTACACTGAATACGATCCTCTTACGGTGGGTGTAGCTCAGCTGGTAGAGCGCTGGATTGTGGTTCCAGTGGCCGTGGGTTCGAACCCCACCACCCACCCCACTTCCTGGCCCATTTCTCCTGTCCAGCTAGTGCTTTCGATTCATCCGGTCATCGCCATCGCTCAGCGCGGGGCTGGGCTTTGCGCCCACACAGCCGCTATGGTATCGCGCAGCTCACTCCCGTCTTGTACACGTTACTACCTCCTTACCAGCGGAACCCTTTTTCATTCAGCAATAAGCTGCCTTCGAGACTTACTAGATCGTTTCAGATGACACAGTCCGGTATTGACGCTCCTTACGACGATTGTTTACCCTCGGCTTAGAGTTGTCATTCCTCAGGAGGGTCAATGCGAAAAATACTTTTGCAGTGTTTGTGCGCTCTTCTGGCTGTCGCATTCTCAGTCGTTTATGCACAGCCAGCGGGTGAAAGTGGAACGCTTTCGGGCAGAATTACCGCGGCAACGGGCGCCGGCATACCCAATGCGGCAGTAACTGTCACTAATATCAATAACAATGCTTCACAAAGAGTGTTGACGGCGTCGGACGGAACCTTTTCAGTAACCGGTTTGCAGCCTGGCACTTATCGGGTCGATGTAGAAACACAAGGGTTTAAACGCACTTCTCAAGAGAATATCCAGCTGACCGCCGCAGCGCCCGCTACCGTCAACCTCACGTTAGAAGCCGGCAATGTCAACGAAAGCGTGGAGATCAAGGGAACCTCGCCCGCGACCCAGGATGACAATGCCGAAGTGGGCGTAGGCCTCGGGACACGCCCCGTACAGGAGCTTCCGGTGATCGATCACAATTTCGAACAGCTCACCGGTCTGCAGTCGGGGATCACTCCTCCGACGACGGGCTTGTCGATCGGTATCGATCCGGACCGGAACCGCTTTTACGCCACGGACGGACAAGCACCGTTTTTGAACCAGTATTATCTTGAGGGATTGTACAATTCGGAGCCCAACCGCGGAACGGCCATTCGCGTCCAACCCGCGTGGGACATCCAGCAAATGAACGTGGTGACCGCGAGCCCAACAGTGGAAAAGGGGTTCACAGGGGGCGCGTTCGTGAACAATAACTCACGGACCGGAAGCAACGGCTTCCATGGCAGCGTGTTCGAATTCTGGAGCGGAAATCCGCTGCGCACGCGAAATGCATTCGATACCGTGGACACGAACGCGCCGCGGTTTGTGTTCAACCAATTTGGCGCGACCGCGGGCGGAGCCATTGTTCCGGATAAGACCTTCGTGTTCGGTTCGTGGGAAGGGATGTACAACCGAGGCGACCAAACCGATATCTCAACGGTACCGGTTCCGGCGGCGATCGGGGGTAATTTTTCGTCGATTCCGGGGCTGACTCTCTATTCCCCGGCCAGCGGCACCGCGAACGGCACCGGCCGCGCGTTGTATCCCGGGAACATCATCGCGCCCGGCTTAATCAACCCGCAGTCCGCTGCGATTGCGACGCTCATACCGGCGCCCAACCGGCCGGGCTTCGCGGATAACTACGTTTCGAACACGCCGTTCCAGAACGATCACCAAAAATTCGATGCCCGCATTGATCAGCAGTTCAGCGATCGCACGTCCTTGTTCCTTCGGTACGGATTCTCCAATGATCACGCCCTGACGGAATCGCCCCTGGGACTGACGATCGGGGCCGGGTTGCGCGACCGGTTACTGGGCGACAACGCAGCGCTCGGACTGACCCACGAATTCAGTCCCGGGCTGCTGACCCAATTGTCGTTCGGATACAACCGCTACGACCAGAAACTGTCGGCCAACCAGTCGGCGCTCGGTTTCGCTTTGGGACTGCCGACGATCAACATCTCCGGCATGCCCAGCATCGGGCCGGCCGCTTACCTTCCGGAGCATCCGATCGATAACACGTTCAACTGGAACTGGGCGTGGAGCCTGCATACGGCGAAGCACAACTTAAAATGGGGAATCGACGTGCGGCGAATCCGGTCGGACGGGTTCCTCGACACGGCGCTCGGCAACGTGTTCGGAGCTAACGGGACGCTATACTTCGGGCCTGGCGCCACCCTGTCGAACAACGGCGTGCCGTTATCTCAATACGGCGAATTGTACAATTCCTTCGCGGCGTTCCTTCTGGGCGCCCCCTCCCAGGCCGGGATCGCCACTTACTCGCTCCCGCCGTCGATTCGCCAGAGTGAATACGGAGCATGGGTCGGTGACACCATTCAGGTTCTGCACAAGGTGACGCTCGACCTTGGGTTGAGATACGACATCTTCAGCCCGCTTGAACCGCGCATTCGCGGCGGCGCGGCGTTCTTCAACTCTTCGAACAACACGTTCAACTTCGCCGGAATCGGCGGCAACCCGATGCATGCATACATGTACGATCTGGATAACCTCTCGCCGCGCATCGGATTGGCGTTTCACGTTACCAACAAAACTGTGGTCCGGGCCGGGTACGGAATTCAGTATTTCGAGATGCCGTACATGATGTCCGGAATGATGGCGCCGCTATTGGGCGCGGTAGCGGGCGTGCAGGGGACGTACGGAGTCGCGCCCAATCCGACGGTGCCTCCGGCGACCACCGCGTTGACGAACGGGACCTCGGCTGGCAACCTGCCCGCGTCGATCATTCCGCATGACCTCCAAATGCCTTACCTGCAGACGTTCAATCTGCAAGTCCAGCAGGATTTCTACTGGGGAACCGTCCTCTCCGTGGGGTATGTCGGGGCGCTCGGGCGGCACTTGCAAGGCATCGAGGAACTCAACGCCGCGCTTCCCGGCACCGGTGTCGCGGGATTGCCGCTGGCCGGCGTGGGCAGGACCGGCAGTGTGCTTTACTACAACGACGGGCTGACGAGCAATTACAACTCGCTGCAAGCAAGTCTGGCCAAGCGCTTCTCGCACGGCCTGAGCTTCCTCGGCTCTTACACATTCAGCAAAGCGCTGGGCTACACGACGGCAAACGGATTCGTGCTTGACCCCGCGAATTTGCGGGCGAACTACGGTCCTCAGGACTACGACCGGCAGCACGTTTTGTCGATCAGCCATCTTTGGGAACTGCCCTTCGGGCGTAAAGGCAATGGCCTGATGCATACGATCCTGGGGGGATGGCAGTTGAACGGGATCTTCTCGTGGGCGACCGGCACGCCGCTGACGCTCACGGCCGACCCGCTGGTCTGCGCCTGCCCCGGAAACACGGTGCTGGCCAGCGCGAATGGGCCGGTGAGCGTGACCGGGAACTATAACGGGTCCGGGTTCATTGCCGGTTCGTTCTCGGCGCCGGTGGGTTCCACCGTGGGCAACCTGGGACGCGGCGCGATTCGCGGACCGGGGTTCAAGAACTACGATATGTCCTTGTTCAAGAACTTTCGGGTTCGCGACCGATTCAACCTGGAGGTCCGGGGTGAAGCCTACAATCTGACGAACTCGCCGCGGCTTCTCAATCCGGTGACCAACATCAACTCGCCGGACTTCGGACAGGTCACGAACACCGTCAATGGAGCGTTCGGCCGCCAGGTGGATCTCGCCGCCCGCGTTCAGTTCTAAAGACCGCTTCGAACGATCATGGCCGCGCCGCACCGGGTCAGTTCCCCAGGGCGCGCGGCCTATTTATTTCTCCGGCCGGAGATGATTCCGGATCAGATTGGCCGCGCCCTGGTCGAAGGTGAGTGGGCCGTTGGACACGAGGTCACTGAGGAACTCCGATGCTTTCGCCAGGCCTTCTTCCGCATGCGCGGCGGTGTTTCCGAGGATGTGGTACAGCTCGTGGGCGACCACCCTTCCGAGGGCCAAGCCGAGGGCTTGCTGGCGCGCCAACAGACCCGCGCCCGGCGAGATATAAGCCAGCGCCTTTCGGACCTGGTCGCATTCCACTTCCGTGTACGGCAGGACGTGGCCGCTTGAAGCGGCGGTGAATGCCAGCGGATTGACCTCGCCGAGGGTGCCGAAATCGTTTGCGGGTTGGGGGGCCCTCACCTGGCAACGCCCTTTGAATTTCAGCACCGCCAATTCGGAAAACGTTTCTCTACCGGAATTTTCGCGTACCGAGCGCCAAGCGACATGGATGCCGGCCGGGCTGAGCAGGCTCTCGACGGCGTGCTCCATGACGTTGACGGACGCAGCCTCTGGAGCAGACTCGAAATCGAGATAAACGCCGACGAGGGGGAGCGGCTTATCCGGGCGGGGCTGGGCCGATGTACTTAGCGCGAGTGCTGCCGCGCAGGCGGCCAACTGTGAAAGCCGCAACATAACAGGCTACGAGTGTGGCCATGCTAACACGCCTTCGCGGCCGGGATCAACTTAATTTGGGTTGCAATGGCTTTTGGAGAGTATCCGCCGCTAGGACCGGGCGAGAACGGCTTCCACAATCATGCGTTTAGGGGCGGCTCCCACGTAGTAGAAGGGATAGCAGGTGATCAGGTGGAGGATTGGAACCGGCGAGGGGCGGAGCGAAGCGGTATCATCGGGCGAAACCACCTGGGTTCGCTTCACGCGGTAGACGAAACGGCCCTGGCGGGTTTCCAGAATGATGGAATCGCCCCGGCGGATATCGCGCAAAACCCGGAAGTGGGTATCGCGATGCCCGGCGATGACACAATTCCCGGCTTCGCCGGGCATCGCGGTTGCGGTCATGTGGCCGGGGCCGCGGCGCAGGTCGTCCGCGCCGGTGCCCTCAACCACGTACAGTTCCGCGTTCAACCGCGGAAGGATCAGTTTGGCGATCGTATCGCCCGGTTGCGGCCGGAAGCCGGCGTTCCGTATGGGAAGCCGAACTTCCGCCGGGACGGCCTCGGCGAATTCGCGCTGCGCGGTGAACTGGCCCCACCGTGAGTCGAACCAGTCGCGAGCGCCTTGCAAGGCGAAAAGAACGCCGCCGGCGATCAGCAACCAGGATGACGTGCGCCGAACTTGATCGCGTTTTGGCACAACCCTCCTTGCTCTACCGCTTGCGCCGGAGCGCCAGACCGAGGCCCGAAAGGCCGCCGCCGCCCAGCAACATCATGACCCAATCGGCGGAAGTGGCGGGCAGTTTTTGATTGTTTTCGTTATGGTTGTTCTGCTGCGCCTCGCGGTTGGCGGTGTTTTCCTCCGGCGCGGGCTGATTTGCCTGCGGGGGAGGCGTGTTGTTCTGAGCGATCTGCTGGTTCTCCTCGGGAGCTGCTTGCTGCGGCGGAGGAGCCGTATTCTGAGCAGTTTGCTGGTTCTCCTGCTGGGCCGGCGCAGTTTGCTGCGGCGGGGGAGGCGGCGCCTGAGCCGTCTGCTGGTTCTCCGGCTGCGTGGTTTGAGGCTCCGGAGCCGGCGCCGGAGTGGCGGCCGCCGTCTCTGTCGAAGGCGGCAGATAGTTTGCGGACACCGAAATCGGGCCTTCGCGCTCCCGCTCCCGTTCCTTTACCGAAGCGGGCACCGGGAATTCATACCCGTAGTTCTTACCGGCGATCCAGATCTTGTCGAAGTAATAATCCGGCCCGTAGTGGTGCAGAGTCACCTTCGTTTCGTCCGGAGTAAGGTTTTTGTAAGCGGGAATGGTGTTCACCATGGTTTCGTATTTGGCGCCATTATCCCCGTAGATCAACAGGACGCGCCTGGTTGTGCTTGACGGTAGCTCCCGGATCACGTACTGGCCGGGCTGCAAGGTGTTGCTGCCAAGCGTAATGGCATAGGGCAGGTCTACGTCGACTCGATCGTGCAGCCTGCCTTGGGCTTGCGCGGGAGCCAAACCGATGCCAAAACCTGCAATCAGCGCACCTGTTGCGAGTGCGAGTGTTCTCCCTGTCATAGCTGAAATACTCCTGTGAATGTTAGAGCACGCACACCGGCCGGCGATTCTCAGCAGTGACGCGCGGTGTGCACAAAGACAGGAGCAAGCCGGATTCCAAAACACGCCGGTGGTGGAGCGGAATTTGGCCCCGGCCGTGCAGCCGCGAAGGGAGAGTAAGTATGGAGTAATTCCGGATCGGGAGGAGTTATGGCTGGAAGACTGATGTACTTTCTGAGCGGGCTGGGTGTAGGTGCGGCTGCCGGCCTGCTTTGGGCGCCGAAGTCCGGAGCGGAAACGCGAGCGGATATTCGAAGTTCGATGGAGGACGGCCAGACTTACATTCGCCAGCACACGAACGAAATCAGCGATACGATCCAACGGGGCAGGGAAGCCGCGCGGAGGACGAAAGAAGGAATGCGGGACGCGTTTGAACAAGGACGAGCTGCGTTCCGCGGCGAGCGCGTGCGAAGCGAATCGCAGCCCACTTAGCGAGCCCGGCATGTCGCCGAAACTGACGGGCGCCAGGGCCTTTCTGCCTGAGCGCCGCACGCTCCCGGCCTTGCGGGCGGCCGTACAAGGGTGCCGCGGGTGCGACCTATACCGCGCCGCGACGCAGGCCGTGTTCGGCGAAGGCCGGGAGGCGGCGCGCGTGTTTCTCGTGGGCGAGCAGCCGGGCGATGAAGAAGACCGGCAAGGACACCCGTTTGTCGGTCCGGCGGGCAAATTGCTGCATCGGGCGCTTCACGAGGCGGGGATTGAGGATCGCGAAGTGTACATTACGAATGCGGTCAAGCATTTCAAGTTTGAAGAACGCGGCAAGCGCAGAATTCACAAAAAGCCGAAGGCGTCGGAGGTGGCGGCCTGCAATCCGTGGCTGGAGGCAGAGGTGCAGTTAATCCGTCCGCAGGTCATCGTTTGCCTTGGGGCGACCGCCGCTCACGCGATCCTGGGACGGTCTTACCGTCTCGCGCAGCAGCACGGCCAATTCGTTACGCTCCCGTGGGCCCCGTCCGTGACTGCGACCTTGCATCCGTCCGCCGTGCTGCGGGCGCCCGACACGGCGCAGAGGCATCAATCGTACCGGCAACTGGTCGAGGATTTGACGAAGGTGCGGCAACTGATCCGGCGTTAGGCTCACGGCTCGGAACGGAGCGTCCTGTGCCGACGAAAAACTCGCGAGCCGCTGCGCGATCGCGGGCCAACCGGGGGCGCCAGAGGCATCAGGCGGCCGGCCGGTGCTCGCGAGCCGGCGCTGCCGATGCGGAGCGGAGCGAACTGGGCGCATTGACGTGGGCGCCGGGATCGACCCCCACGCCGAGCCGGTCCACCAACTCGCCGCCCAGCCAGCCGGTGAGCAAGAGCACGACGGCAGCCGCGTACGAGAACCAGTACGCCAGCACCGGCGTCATCGCAGGGTTCGGCCAGCGCAGAAAGAAGCTGGCGATGAACAGCAGAACGACGATCAGATTGCCGAGGCCGTGGAGCACGCCGATGCGGCGCGCCCGGGTCGACGGTGGGATTCGCATCCAGTCTATCAATCCGAACAGCGCCGCAATGAGTCCGGTAAGGATGCCCGCTCCGATCAGGTAAAGGGCCACCTCTGTCCAGCGGGGGTCGCCCGTGAGCGAAATCAGATCAAACACAACCGCCGTAAGGAATAGTCCGACGGGGAAGGCAATGAGCTGCTGGTGCACCGGATGGCCGAGAAATTTCATATTGCTTTCCATGACATCTCCCCTTGCAATGGTGAAGCAGGTCTCTTGCCACTTGGTTCGGTCATGGCCAGGAAAATGCTGAAAGCAGGGGTGGCCCGCGCCGAAGGCGGGCGGAGTGTGAACGAACAGACAATGGATTACCAGCCGATCGAGAACTACGGAATTATTGGAAATCTGCGGACGGTAGCTTTGGTGGGCAAGAATGGCTCGATTGACTGGTTGTGTTACCCGCGTTTCGATTCCCCCAGCGTATTCGGAGCGATCCTCGATGCCAGCCGCGGCGGCTGCTTTCAGATTTCGCCGGCGGCGGAAGCGACGCAGAAGCAAGTCTACTGGCCGGATACGAATGTCCTGCTAACGCGCTTCCTTTCGGCAGACGGGGTAGGCGAAATCGTCGATTTCATGCCGGTGCGGCATCATCTGGAAGACGGTTCGCATGCGCTGATTCGGCGCGTCCGCGTGGCGCGGGGCAGTATGCGGTTTCGCATGGAGTGCCAGCCCGCTTTCAATTACGGCCGCGATTCGCATGAAATCAAAATCGGAGCACGGGGAGCGCGGTTCTATTCCCGGAGCCTGGACCTGGAATTGAGCGCCGACGTGCGATTGAAGCGGTCCGGCCGCGGGGTCGCCGCCGAGTTTACGGTCGAAGAAGGAGGCGGGCACTGTTTCGTGTTGCATGGCATCAACCGCCGCCAGCCCGAGCAGCCGTTCACGATCGAAGAAAGCGACCGCCTGTTTCATGAGGCGATCACTTACTGGCGGACCTGGCTTTCCAAGTGCCGTTATCGCGGCCGCTGGCGCGAGATGGTCAACCGCTCGGCGCTAACCCTGAAGCTCCTGACTTATGAGCCGACTGGCGCAATCGTCGCGGCCCCTACCTGCAGCCTGCCCGAGAGCCTGGGAGGCCCGCGGAATTGGGATTACCGGTACGCGTGGATTCGCGACGCCGCGTTCACGCTCTACAGCCTGCTGCGCATCGGTTTCACCGAAGAGGCGGCTCAGTTCATGAGCTTTCTCGACGCGCGCTGTCATGAGATGAAAACAGACGGCGCGTTGCAGACCGTCTACGGGATCGACGGCCGGCACGACCTCAAGGAACAGACTCTCGATCATTGGGAAGGATACAAAGGATCGCATCCGGTTCGTATCGGCAATGCGGCATACCGCCAGCTTCAGCTCGACATTTACGGCGAGTTGATGGATTCGGTCTATCTTTACAACAAATACGGAACGCCGATATCCAACGAACTTTGGTTCTATCTGCGCCGGCTGACCAATTGGGTTTGCAAGCACTGGAACCAGAAAGATGACGCCATCTGGGAGGTCCGCGGAGGCCGGCGGCAGTTCGTCTATTCCAAGCTCATGTGCTGGGTGGCGATCGACCGCGCGTGGCGGATCGCTCAGACCCGCGCGCTGCCGGCGGATCACCAGTACTGGCTTCGCACACGCGACCGGATCTATCACGCCATCATGACCCGCGGCTGGAACGAGAAGCGGGGTGCGTTCGTGCAGCAATACGACAGCGATGCCCTGGATGCCTCGACGCTCCTGATGCCACTGGTCTTCTTTACATCGCCGAGCGACCCGCGAATTCTGAAGACCATCGACGCGATCAACCGGTCTCCGCGAGAGGGCGGCTTGGTCTCAGATGGACTGGTGTTCCGGTACGACGTAAAGAAAACACCTGACGGGTTGAAAGGCACGGAAGGCACCTTTAACCTGTGTACGTTCTGGCTGGTGGAGGCGCTGACGCGCGCCAGCGGGGAAGACCCGCCGCGGCTGTATGACGCGCGGCTGCTGTTCGAGCAGATGTTGGGTTACGCGAATCATGTCGGGCTGTATGCGGAGCAGATTGATAGTCGCGGGGCCGCGCTCGGAAACTTCCCGCAGGCGTTAACCCACCTGGCGTTGATCAGCGCGGCCTACAACTTGGACCGGTATCTCGACAAAGCCGGGCCGCCGGCAAGAACATTTGATTGAACTGAGTCGCGGATCCGCCGCCCAATGAAAGACAGGTCCCGATGACGCATCCGATCAGGAAGTCCGCCGGACGATTTCGATGGCGGGGCGAGAGGCGCGTGAATCGCCGCAATCACGCTGGGAAGGCCGAGGGGCACAGATCGCGGAAGAACTCGCAGCGGTGACAATGGGCGGCTTCGGCGAGCGGGAAATCGAGCCGCGACTGCGCTTCTTGAAAATCGCGAACCAGATCTTCCGGTGATTCCAGCAGCGAGGGCCTGAGATCGATCTCGACGATTGTGTTCGGCCGCAGAAAATGAAGCCAGGCGCGGTCCGGCGCGCGGCCGGCCACCCGCTCCACCGCCATCGCGTAGAGCCGGAGTTGCATGCCGTAATCGCGTGCGCGTTCGTGCGCCTGGGCAGCCGTCACCGCATCCGTCTTGTAGTCGACAATTACTAGTTCTCCCGCTTCTTCAAACCACAGATCGACCTGCCCGCGGATGACCAACCCATCCACCGCCATCAGGAAGTCGAATTCGCGCTCGACCCGCGAAGCGCGAGCGACGCGCCGGCCGAGCGGGCTTTGGCGGAAAACTTCCGCCAGCCGGACTGCCTCGGGATCGGCATTTTCCACCGTGAGACCCGCGAGGAGCCCATGCACCTGCACGCCCAGCTCGGAGGCCGTTACTTCTTCGCGATCGCGCGACTTGCGGGGACGCCCTTCCAACCCAAGGTAGCGCCCCAGGTAATACTCGCGCGGGCACTTGGCAAAGATCGCAAGATCAGTCACGTTAGCATTCGTGTCCTGCTGATCGCTGACTTCCGGCGGCGCGAGACGCTCCACGAAGTTCACTGCATCGGCGACGGCGGGACGAGGGAGGGGTTCCGGAACCGCATCCGACACGAGCAGGCGCAGGCTCCATGGTTTGCCATCCGGCGCGTGGAACTCGATCGTTTCATCTCTTGGCGACTCGAGATCGAGGTTCAAACTGCCGGCGACCTGTTTGAGCCAGTTCTCCCGCTTCCTCCCCGAGATCGAACCGCTGAGGACCAGGTGCTGTTCGGCCCGCGTCATCGCGACGTAAAGGAGGCGGGCGCTTTCCTCCTCTTCGCGCTGCCTGCGCTCTTCGCGGAGGGCGTGTTGGTAGAGGTCGTCTTTGTCTTCGCCGGTGGCCGGATTTCGCCAACGCGCGCCCAGTCCGATATGCCTCGAGAACGCAACGACGGGAGGGTTTGTCTCGACGCCCTTGTGCAGCGCCGACACAAACACAATGGGGAATTCGAGGCCTTTGGCGGAATGCACCGTCATGACTTTCACGGCGTCGGCCGTGTCGTCGGGCGGCGCGTCGGGTTCGCGCGGATCGGAGGCGCGCACCAGCGCCAGTTCATCCACGAACTCGTCCAGCGACATCCGGGCGGCCGCGCGGCGGACCTGCGCCAGGAACTTTTCGATGTTCGCCCAGGCCCGCGTGCCCGGCGCCGCCGGATACCCGCAGTCGTCCATCGCGGCCAGCAGCAGGCGGTCAAAGGAGACTTGCTCCCGCCGAAGCCGCCAGCCGCGCAGCCGGTCCCGGAAGCGCGCGAGCTTTTCGTAATCTTCCGGATCGAACTCCGGTTCGTGCGCCCGCTCCAGCCGCGCCAACATGGCTCCGATGTTGTCGCCGAGAGTGCGCAAGCGCAGGAGCGCCTCATCGGAGACCTGAACCAGGGGCGAACGCAGCACCGCCGCGAGGCTCACCTCGTCGCGAGGATTGGCGATCACGCGCAAGAGTTGCGCCAGGTCATTGATCTCGCGTGCGTCATAGAAACCTTTTCCGCGGTTGACCAGATACGGAATTCCCGCTTCGTCGAAAGCGTCGGCGAACTCGGTCAGAACTTCGGTATTACGAACCAGCACCGCGACATCTTGGAAACTGAAGGTGTGTTCGCTCTCGTTCACCAGCTCCAGAATCCGCCGGGCCACCCACTGGGCTTCGCGCTTCAGGGCTTCATCGATTTGCGGCGCTATGGCTACGATTGCCTCGACGCAGACGTCTCGCGGGCTGTCGAACGAGCGCCCGGCAATCAATCGGCGCGGCTCCACGCCGGCCGCGCCCTGCACCACCGTCTCGACGGCGCTGAGAATCGCGGCCCGGCTGCGAAAATTGTCTTCCAGTTCGATGCAGCGCTGCGCTTCGTCGCGGTAGCGGCGGAACACCTCCGGCTCCGCGTGGCGGAACCCGAAAATCGACTGATTGATGTCGCCGACCGCATAGAACCGGCCTGGCCGCCGGATCAATTCGAGCAGCCGGGCCTGCTGCCCGTTGGTGTCCTGGAATTCGTCCATCAGGATCTGGTCGAACTGCATCTGCAGGCGCGCCCGCGTGTCCGGGTGCTCCTCCAGCAGGTGAACGGCGAATTCCTCAAGGTCGGCGAAATCCAGCATGCCGGCGTGCCGTTTGCGCTCTCGATATATACGATCGAACCGGCGCAAAAGCTCGAGCAGCAGCTCCCGTTCGCGCCCGTAGAGCTCGGTGATCAGCGCATACTGAAAATCTTTCAGGAGCTCGTCTTTGAGCCGCTTGACGGTTTCGTATGCCGGTGTGCCTCGCTTGCATTTCGTCAGCTTCGCCGGGAACTCCTCCAGGCCTCGAAGCGCTTCCGCGGGTCCGCGGGCCTGCAAAATGCGATTGCCGTGCTCGACGATTTCATCGCGATGAAGCCGTTGAGCAGGGTCCCAGCGCTCCAGCCGGTCGGCCGCCAGCCGCTGCAGCGTCTCTGCGATTTGTTCGCGCGTGACTCCCGCCGGCGGCGCCAGCGCGGCCACCTGCTCGATGCTCATGCCGGCGCCGCGTATGGCGTCGTATGCCGAAAGCACGGCCGGTTCGAAGCTATTGGAGGAAAGGCCCCGGATCAGATCCCGAATCGCAGAGGGGCGCTCCATGAACAAGCTGGCCACCGCCGCATCGATCGATTCCCGCTGCAGCCTCTGCGCTTCCCGCTCGTCCGCGACCGTGAACTCCGGGTCCACCCCCGCGAAGACGGCATTCTCTTTCAGCAGGCGCGCGCAGAAGCCGTGAACGGTTGACACCCAGGCGCGTTCGAGCTTCCTTCGCGTCTCGGTATCCTGCTCAAAGGCTTCCGCCAGCTTGTTCCGCATATTGCCGGCGGCCTTCTCTGTGAAAGTGATGGCGAGAATGCGGGAGGGATCGACCCTGGCTTCCACCAGCCTCCGGAAGTATTCGACCAGGACCGTGGTCTTTCCAGAACCAGGGCCGGCCACCACGCAGGCATCGAGCTCGCGTTGGGTCGCGTCGATGGCGAGTTGCTGGTGCTCGGTGAACGAGACGGAGTTCACGATTGTCCCGCGGCCTCAGCCGGCCGGCGCACCTCAACCCGGCATACATCCCGCGAATCGCACAACCGGCACTGCTCGCGATTCGCCGGTTCGGGAGCAATGCGGCCCCCACGGATCTCATCAACCAACTGCGAAGCCCTCTCGACCGCGGACGGCACCCAGTTTTCCGGAATGGCCTCGGCGTCGAGAAACGGCTCCGTGCTCCACCCCAGGTAATCGACCTTCCCTTTGATGCTCACATAAAACATGCCGGCGGGCCGGACGCCGAATGCCTTCTCCGCCGCCAGGATGTATAGCGGCGCTTGAAAGGAATCGCCGCTTTTGAGTTTGTCCTTGACACGCTGCGCCGCGCTGTATTTGTAATCGATTACGTAGCTGCGGTTGCCGGCGTCCGTATCGATCCGGTCGATTCGACCCACGATTTGCAGCCTGTCGTTCAGCGCCACCTCGAATTTCTGCTCGGCGCGGGATTGGAATTTCGCGCGCGGCCAAGTACTGTCGGCCGCGAACCGTTCCAGGTCCTGCCGCATCGCCTGGCGGAGGCGTTCGGTGTGATACCCGTTCGGAATCCGAAATTTTTCACACGATTCGGCAAATACCCGCTCGAACAAAGGTCCGATTTCCTGCGGCTCGGCGCACCAGCGTGCCAGGACTTCGTGCACGAGTTCGCCCTGTGTTCGAAAGTCGAGGCGGTCTTCGGGGCGGAGCGGCCGGCCTTTAAGGCGCAAAACGCGGGCCCCGAAGTACTGAAACGGGCACTGCAGGTAAGCTTCGAGGCCGCTCGCCGAAATGCGTTCGGTTTTCTCTTCGAGCACTCGCAATAGAGCCGGCATGCGAATCGCGGGCGCCGGCGGACGCGAGGAACCGCTTCGCGGCTGCGGCTGCACCGGGCGCGCGGCTTCTTCGGCGAGATCCAAATTCGCGAGATATGCCGATGGCAGGTTGCGTTCGCCGCGCGCGTCCAGTTCCGGGTACGAGAGCGTCACTTCCGCCGTCCCGCGGCTGATCGCCGCCTCGAACAGCGCGCGCTCCTCCCGGTCGAACTCGTCCGCGGTTCGGACACGAATTCCGGCTGCCTCCAGGCTGGCGCGCGCGGAGTCCGGGAAGAACGGATCCTGGGGATGGAACTGCGGAAACTGCTTCTCCACCAGACCGCAAACAAACACGACCGGCAGCACCCACTGCCGTGCCTCCGGCGCGCTCAGTACATGGACCGCGTTGCGGCGGCCGTCTTCGAGCCGGAGGGGTTTCAACCGGACCGCCGATTTCACGGCGCGCCAGAATTCCACGATGCCGAACGTCCGGGTGGGCTCCAGCGCCAGCGACGCTTCCTTTACGGCTTCATCGAACCGGGCCAGTGCTTCCGACTGGCTGCGCGCGAGCAGCACGGATCCGTGATCGGTCTCTGCAGCGGGCCGGGCGAAACGATACAGGTTGCGCAGCGTCCCGAAACGCGAGGCCCAGTCGGCGGGATGCATCTCGAAGGAACGCCACTCTTCCAGGGCCGCCAGCGCATCGATCACGTGGGCGAGGCCGCTCTCGCGCTCTCCGGCGAGCGCTTTCAAACCGCCCAGACCGTTGTCCGGGAGTTGTTCGCGAAGCTGGAAATCGAAGCGGTCCATCGACGGCGAATCCACGAAGCGTGGCGCCAGGCGCAACACCGCCAGTGTCGCGGCGTGATCCCAGCCGCCCAACATGGCATCCACGGCGCCGGTCAGGAACCGGACAGCGGGGTGGCGTTCCAGTTCCGAATCGAAATAAAAGTGGGCCGGAATGCCGAAGCGCTCCAGGGTGGCGCGGAGGACCGGAACGTAGGTCTCGGCCGCCCGGACGATGATGCCGATTTCCCGGAAGCTCCGGCCGGCGCCGACCTGTTGGAGAATGCGCCGCGCGATTTCGTCGGCCTCGCGCTCAATTCCGGGCGCGCGCACCAGCCGCAGCTCCGGTTGGGACGGCATGCCCGGCGCGCGCTCTTCTTCGAATCCCATCGCCCACAGGCGGGCGCGGACTCCGTCGTTGGTTTCCGTGTCACCCAACGTCAGGGTAACCTCCGCGTGCTGGCCGAGCGCTTCAATAACCGCGAGTTCCGGGTCCGGCAAGACATGAAACCCGTCCAGCCAGATGGTTCGAATGCCGCCCAGCCCTTCGCTGCGGATCCGCGCCGCCGCACGTTCGAGCCGCTGGCCGCGCAGCGCCAACCCGCGCCGCTCCAGCAGCCGCTCCACCTCGCGATAGACGGCGAGAAAGGCCGCGCTTAAAGGCGCATCCGGCAGGTGCGCGGCCAGCCGCGCGCTGTCGCACCCGGCGGAGGAAAACTCCGCGACTGTGCGCGTGACCGCCGCGCAGAACCCCGGCAGAGAAGCGACCCGCCGGAACTCCGGCCGGTTGACCCGCGCCACCGCCTGTTCAACCAGCAGGTACAAAACCGGTTCCGGAACTTGCGGCTGCGAGCCGGCCCATGGATCGATGAAGCTCGAAAGCGTCTGAATTCGGTTGCGCCGGAACACCAATCCCGCGCGCGCCACCTGATTTTGCAAGTGTTGCGCGAGAGTCGCGGTCGGCACCAGAAGCCGCGCGTCCGGATCCGCAGCCTTCAAAGCGGTGGTGAACTGTTCAAGGACGGAAGCAGTCTTCCCTGATCCCGCCGGTCCAGTGATGAGGCGCACTTCGACCAGTGTAGCTCAGGCGAATAAACAGCGAAATAGGCCAGAAGAATCCGTAGTACTGGGAACCTCCGCCTCAGGGGAACACTGGTAGGAGTGCTGTGCCGCCAAATGCTAGCATACGGTCCACGGCCTTCCCCTTCGCATGCGCGCTCTGGCTCAAGATTCGTCCCGCTGTTCGTGCTGGCAGCAGATGGAAGCCGATCTGTTGACCAAACTCCGGGAGGCCGAAGCGGAGTTCAAGCAAGCAAGCGCGGAACAGAAAGAGCAAGCCAGCGAACGGTATCGCCGGGCGTTGGAACAGTTCAGTCGGCAGGTTCTCGACCGCCGATTTCCGCCCGTGTTCCGCCAGCCCTCCTGAAAGGAACGCCTCAGTGCTCTGCCACCGAGCGGTGGGCTAATTCGCCGAACAGCGGCAGCGAGTAGGTTTCGTTGTGGGCCGCCTTCACCATCATGAAGATCGACATGCCAAGCAGCAACAGCTCCACGAGCGCGTTGACGGGCATGTGCGGGATCATCGAAAACATAGGCCGCAACACCCAGCCATCCAGGAGCCACGCCACGAATAGATAGAGTCCCTGAAAGGCGTGGAACCGGACATCGCGGTTATTGCGGAACTTTTCCGAGGCCAGCACCACGATGGAAGCGATCCAGCCGACGCCCGGGATGTAGCAGAGGATGGAGGCGGTTCGCGGCGACATCTGAGAGAGCGGGTCCGGGCCGCGCGGGCCTGGCCGCGGCGCCGATGCCATCGGCTGGCGCGCGCCGCACTTGTGGCAGTATGAATCCGCTGCGCCGACCTCTGTTCCGCACTGGCTGCAAAAGGGCATCTGTTACTTCATACGTTATGCGAGCCCGGCAAGTTCACGCAACTGAAACCCCTGGATGATAACATCGGTCGCATGAGACGCATCGCCCTTGGCCTCGCGCTATGGCTAGCCTTCGCCGCATTAACCGCCGCGAAGAACCTGGAAATCTACTTCATCGACGTCGAGGGCGGGCAATCGACGCTGTTCGTCGCTCCTTCCGGCGAAACGCTGCTGATGGATACCGGCTATGCGGGCTTCAATGGCCGCGATCCAGCGCGCATTCTGGCTGCCGCCAAAGCGGCGGGCGTCAAGAAGATCGACTATCTGGTGATCTCGCACTATCACTCGGATCACGTTGGCGGCCTGCCGGCCGTGGCCGCGAAGCTGCCCATCCACAACTTCGTCGATCACGGGCCGAACACCGAAACGGACAAAGATTCCCAGGTCCGGTACAACATGTATAGCGATTTCAGCGGCAAGGCCCATCGCATCGTCGCGAAACCCGGCGACACGCTGCCGGTAAAAGGACTGGACGTGCGGATCCTAGCCGCCGCGGGAAAGGCGCTGGAGACGCCGCTGCCGGGCGCCGGCCAGCCCAACCCCGATTGCGCCGCGTATCGCCCCGACGCGGCCGAGCAGGCCGGTGAAAACCAGCAATCGCTCGGACTCCTGATTACTTATGGCGATTTCCGCATCCTCGATTTGGGCGATCTCACCGCCAGCCGCGAACACGAACTGGTCTGCCCCGCCAACAAAATCGGGACGGTCTCGGTGTTCGTTGCCTCGCACCATATGGGCGCGGTAGCCAATACGCCCCAGCTCGTTCGAGCCATCCATCCCAAGGTGGCAATCGGCAATAACGGCCCGCGCAAGGGAGGCGAACCGGACGCCTGGCAGACCTTGCACGACAGCCCGGGCCTTGAAGACATCTGGCAGCTGCACTACGCCATTAGCGCCGGAAAAGATCACAACTCGCCCGACACTTTCCTCGCCAACGTGGATGAGATTTGCCGGGGCCAGTGGCTGCGGCTCGCGGCGGAAAAAGATGGCTCGTTCACCGTGTTCAACAGCCGCAATAGATTCGAGAAAAGCTACCGCTAGGGCTGCTTCGGAGCGGGCTGTTCTTTGGTCTGATCGTCGGGCAGCGGCTCGGGCGTGTCGTACTTGATCTCCGATTCGGTCGAAAACTTGCGATACAGGCGGAACTCGACGTCGTTCCGGGTGAGCACGTCGCTTGTCCGCATCCGCGTCTCGGCTTTCAGGGGAAGCAGGAACGGATGGTCGCTGATGGTCGCGTAATCGTAGTCGAGCACCGTCTCGGCCTGATGAATCGGAAAGTCGGGCGGCACGTTTTCGGAAACCAGGGTGACCCGCAAGACCTGGTGAGTCTCTTTATCAACATAAACCAGCCCGCTGTAGGCAGGAGAGATGTGCATCTGGTGTTCGTAGTCGAGAGTCCAATGAGAGTGGCTCTGGTCGACATGGTAGGCGAACGCCATCGCCCGGCGTCCGCGCAGCGTGGCCCAGTGGTCCCATTCGAACCGTGCTTCGGTGTCCCGGTCAAAAACGTCCTTGAGCATGCTGCCGAACTCGCCGGTGGAGGTTGCCCCGCCCAGCTTGCGGTAGTCCTCTTGCGTGACCGTGTTGTTCACCAGGATCAGCTTGTAGTCTTCCTTCTGTTCAAAATAGCTCAGCCGCAGAGTCAGCGTATCTTGCAGCTGCCACGAAGGGTCCTCACCCGAGCGTCCGCCGTACCGGCCGCCGGGAACCGCGGCCGCATAGCGACGGGTCACCTGGGTGCAGATGAAGTCCGGCAGCGTTTTGGTGTAGTTCATCGCGTATTCCCGGACTTCGGAGATGATGGCGGCCTGCTCTTCCGCCGAAGGAGGCGGAATCGGCCGGGGTTTCGCTTCGGGCGGCACCGGCGCGGCCGCCGAAAGCCCAGCCGACTCGTCCCGCAGCTTGCGAAGCGCGGCCAGCGTTTTCGGCCCGATGCCGAGCGCTTGCAGATCTTCGATGGTGCGGTCGTCCAGTTTCTCGCTCAGCTTCGCGTGCGCCAGGTACCCAGCGACTTCTTTGTCGGCCTGCTTCATCTGAACCGACGATTGCAGGAAGCTGCGGAGTTGTTGAACCGAGAGACTCTGGGCGCCGGCGGCGAGCGAAACAACGAACATCGCGGCCAGCAGACGATAACGCATCCTGGTCCTATTTTCGCATGGGCGACTCGTCGCCGCTGCGAAGATGCCTGCTTGGGTGCTGTCGAATTCGGTGCTGAAACCGGCGCCGCCCAGATTGCGGCAAATCCTGTATCGCCAGAAGCTTAATGTCAAACCGAGGTGTCAACGAGAACTATTGCGCGATTTGGTGGAGCGGCGCCTATGCCTGCGGCGTCTCCACGTAATGCGATTTCACGCGCCGCGCCGCCGCCCGTCCCACCACGGCTGCGAGTTGATCTTCGGTTGCGGCGCGTACCAGTTCCGAGCTGCCGAACTCTTTGAGCAGCTTCTGGACGGTCCGCTTGCCCACGCCCTCGATTGCCTCCAGTTCCGAAGTGAGTTGCCGGGCGCTGCGGCGCGAACGGTGGAACGTCACCGCGAACCGGTGCGCTTCATCGCGAATCGATTGGATCAGGTGCAGGATCGGCGAGAAGCGGTCGAGCACCACCGGTTCGTCCTCCTGGCCGTAGACGTAGATGATCTCCTCGCGTTTGGCGATCGAAGCCACCGGCTGGTTGATAATCCCCAGGGCTTCCAACGCGCCCGCCGCCGCGTGCAATTGGCCGAGGCCCCCGTCGATCAGCACCAGGCCCGGCAGCGGCTTGCCTTCTTCCTGCAGCCGCGAATACCGCCGTGTCACCACTTCCCGCATGCTGGCGAAATCGTCGTTGCCCACCACCGTCCGGATGATGAATTTGCGGTAGTCCGATTTCTTCATCCGCCCCTCTTCCCACACCACCATGCTGGCGACCTTATCCGTGCCCTGAATGTGCGAGATGTCGAAGCACTCGATGCGCGCCGGCGCTTCGGGCAGGTTCAGGCTGTCCTGCAACGCTTCCTGAATTGCCTTTGAGGACGGCTTCATGACGCGGAAGCGCGCGTCGAAACTGTGTTTGGCATTCGTCTGGACCAAATCGAGCAGCGCCTTCTTTTGGCCGCGCTGCGGCGTCCGGATCTCCACGCGGCGGCCCCGTTTCTCGGAAAGCAGTTCCTCAAGCACTTCCCGGTCTTCGAAATCCACGGGGATGTGGATCTCGGCCGGCACGTACTGCTGATCCAGATAGATCTGCAACAGCAGAGACGAAAAGAACTCCGGCTGGTTGAACTCCTCCTGGTCTTCCCAGAAAAATTCGCGGCGGTCCACGATTTGGCCGTTCCGGAGGTGGAACAGATTCAGGGCGATCAACGGAGGTTCGGCGTGGCAGGCGAAGATGTCGACGTCGTCGCCCTTGGCCGCCGCCATTTTCTGGCGCTGCTCGATCTCCTCGACCGTGGTCAGCAGATCGCGGAGCGCCGCGGCCTCTTCGAACCGCATCTCCTCCGAAGCGGCTTCCATCCGGGCCCGCAGCACGCCCGCCAGATCGCCGTGCCGGCCTTCCAGGAACAGCTTTACGTCCCGTACCGCGCGCCCGTACGCATCATCCGTCGTCAGGCCTTCGACACAGGGCCCGAGGCACCGGTGAATGTAATATTGCAGGCACGGTTTCGGATGGAATCGCGTCAGATCCACCTTGCACGAAGGCACAAGGAAATGCCGGTGGATGAAGTGCACCAGCCGGTGCGCCAGGTTCGCCGGGAAGTAGGGGCCGAAATAGGTCGCGCCGTCCTTACGAAGCCGCCGCGTGACATAGACGCGCGGAAATTTTTCGTGAGTCAGTTTGATGTACGGGTAAGTCTTGTCGTCGCGCAGGAGGATGTTGAAACGCGGCTTGTACTGCTTAATGAGATTGTTTTCGAGCGCCAGCGCTTCTTTTTCGTTGTCGACCAGGATGTAGTCGATATCCCGCGCTTCCGAGAGCAGGCCGCCGGTCTTGGCGTCAGCCAGCTTGTCTTCGGAAAAATAGCTGCGCACGCGCAGGCGCAGGCTCTTGGCCTTGCCCACGTAGATGATTTTGCCGGCGGCGTCTTTATACAGGTACACGCCGGGCGCGAGCGGAAGCTGCCCTGCCTTTTCACGAAGCTCCATGGAGGGGGAACTAGTTCAATTATCCCATGCGCTGTTTCGGCGTGGGTCGCAAACGCGGTTAACTGATCGTAAAGTCCTCGACGGATTTGATGGGGCGAATGCCGCGAAAGGCCCGGCTTAGCATAGGAGGCGCCACAATTGTGGTCGCCACCGCCATGAACACGACCACCGCATAGATGGGAGGCGGAATGACTCCCAGCCCGAGCCCGATCTGCGCCACCACCATGCCCACCTCTCCTCGCGGAGCCATTCCGGCGCCGATCCGGACGGCATCGCCCCATCCCAACGGAAGCGCCCCGAGGCCGCATCCCACCAGCTTCGAAACGATCGCCGCCGCGAGAATGATGAGAGCCAGCGCCAGCGTCTTACCGCTCGAGAATACCGAAACGTTCAGGTGCAGCCCGATGCCCACCAGAAAGAAGGGAATGAGCAGTTCAGAGACGCCATGGACCAGATCATGAACCCTGTGCTCCAATGTCTCCGAAAGCGCCATGCCTGCCAGAAATGCCCCGATGATGGCCGCGACTCCCGCATACACCGCCAGCACAGCGAGCCCGAACAGCGCGATGATCGCAACATTGAATTGAACTTCGCCCGCCTTGAGCCGCTGCTCCAGGGACGGCAACAGTTTGCCGGCCGCTCGCGTGCCCCAGGTCGCCACCACCAGCGTAAATCCAACGGCGGCTACCGCGGTCAAAACCAGTTCGACGATATTGATCGACTGGCGCGCCATGCTGCTGACCGCCGCGAGCACGATCAGCCCCAGCACGTCGTCGATCACGGCGGCTGCCAGAATGATTTTGCTCGCCGTACACTCCAGGAGGCCTTTCGACGCCAGCACCTGCGCGGTAATCCCCACGCTCGTGGCAACCATCGCCGCTGCCACAAAAATCGATTCGATTCGCGGCGCCCCCCACAGGTACATGATTCCCCACCCAAGCACGAACGGAAACACCACGCCCGAGAACGCCACCGCGGCTGCGATGCCCCCCACCCGCAGGAGTTCGGTGGCCTTTACTTCCAGTCCGACCCGGAACAGCAGAAACATGACGCCGATTTGCGACAGAATGTTCAGGAACTCCCCCGGCCGTACCCACCCGAGGACGCCCGGCCCGATCAGAACGCCGGCGACGATCTCGCCGACAATGCCCGGCTGTCCCAACCATTCACAGAGTTCGGCCAGCAGTTTCGCACTCCCGAAGACTGCCAGCATCGCCAACGGCAGGTTGATATTGTCACTCGAGCCGAGCGCCAGAAATCCGGGGATGAGAAGCGGTTGCACCTTCAGCCGTACTCTTGACTGAAATCCACTACAGCACAAATCCAGAGCACATTCAGCATTGGCGCACACTTGGTGCCGGTTCCGACTGCAAGGCTAAGGACTCGGCCGCAGGAAAGAACGGCGCCGAGGAGTTGACTTTCCAGAAACAGTGCCCGGCAGCCGTCACATACTCCCAACGACGCGGGTTAGCCTTCGAGCGGGCGGCTGATGCTTAACCAAGCTTCAGTCTGTCGATGATTACGATTGCCGTCAGAACGACGCAGGCCAGTCCCGTGAAACAGAGGATGGCGTACGCCCACAGCCAACGCATCTCGGCGGATACCAGCTTCGGTACGGTCCAGGCGACAAGCGTGATGCCCAGTAGGATAAACAAGACGCTCAACATTGCACACCCTGCAACCTCTCTGATTGAAGCACCAACCGGTTCTCAACTCAAGACTTCGCCAGCGGCCATCGTGACACCCTTCACCAGGTCCTGGAGCGCCGGACGATTTCGCGCGGATCGGCCGGATGCCGTGCCGTGCTTCTCCGCCCGCAGCACGGTAAACTTGCACTATGTCAGGCTGGGTACTGGCGCTGCTGTTGTCTTTTGCGACGGCCGGGCTTGCGGACGATTTGAAAAAGGAGCGTCCCAAGCCTCCCGTTTCCGACCAGGAAGAAGTTCCGAAGGAAGAAGACGAGTCGCTGACCACGCCGAAGGAATACTCCTTCAATCCTTTGCAGGCGAAGAAAGAAATCCGCGTCGGCAACTACTACTTCAAGAAGGGGAGCTACCGGGCCGCGGCGTTGCGCTTTCGCGAAGCCACCAAGTGGAACGGCCGCGATTCCGAAGCCTGGCTGAGGCTGGGCGAGGCCGCCGAGAAACAAAAAGACGACAAGACGGCCAAGGAAGCCTACGAGAAGTATCTCGAACTGGCTGCCGACGCCAAAGATGCAGCGGAAATCCGCAAGAGGCTAGAGAAGCTCAAATAGCTTTACCAGATCATCCGAACGATCCCGTAGCAAACCACGCACATACAGAAATCCACCGCCAAGCCCAGGTCGATTTGATAGAGATGATGCCGCGCGGCCAGCGGCAGGTATCGGTACGAAACATAGTAGAGCAGGTTGCCGGCCAGCACCGCTAGGAGCGAACGCCGGAAGTTGGCCCAGTCAAACTGGTATCGCATGTTGCAGAAAAACCGGCCGAACTGGTACAATCACCAGTATCTTATGGCAAGAGTTTGCGAAGTGTGCGGTCGCGGTCCGCAGTTTGGTCACCGCATCAGCCACGCCCACAATGTTACCAAGCGCCGCTGGAATCTGAATTTGCAGAGCGTGCGTGCCCTCGTCAACGGGGCCAGCCGCCGCTTGCGCGTCTGCACCGCCTGCATCCGCTCCGGCAAGGTGCAAAAAGCCGCCTAAGCTTCCGGCCGCGATTCAGCTCCGCGAAAACGAGATCCCGGCGAAACTGACCACGCTCCGTTCGTCGATATTCCATTGCTCGTAGCGTAACAGTTCGCCGTGCGCGCCCGGCGCGGCTTTGAGGAAGGTGTAGAACGGCGCGGACCCGCACCATTTCAGATCGTCCCGGTTCTCCCGAACCAGCTCCCAAAAGCCGGCGGCATCGCAGGAATTGATCCGCTCGATGCGCGCGCGGTCGCGGGCCGCAACCTCCATCATCGGCCCCTGATCCGCGCGGGCATGGAACTGGTCCTGATAGCGCGCGCCCATATGCGCCATATCGACGCCCAGCACCCAGAATGCGCGGCTACCCTCCCGTTCCACCAGCTCTCCTAATGCCTCCACGAACCGCTTCACTCGTTCGTCGTGTTCGGGGCTGCCGCCGTTGAGCAGGCTGTGCGCGTACGGCCCGCAGAGTATCGGCACGATCCGAACGCCCGGCCCGAGTTGATGCTGCAAAAAGATGACCTGCAACTCCACGGTGTGTTCGAAGGAATGACAGTAGTCTTCCATTCTCACTGCTTCGCCGCCGTGCTCGGCCAGCCAATCCACGAGCCGTTGGTCCGTGACCGCTTCTCCGAGTGGAGTCGCGAACCGTTTCCGCGTCAATCCGAACGTTTCGGGTTCGCCGTAATGCGACGTGGCGAGAATGAAGAACGTCCGGTCGCGGTGCTCCGGACCCAGCATGCTATAGGCAGCGCGGTACGATTGCCAGCCGCCTTCGGGACTGACGTGCGGCGCCGCGATGGCGAAAACATGGTCGGCTGAATGTGGCGCCGGGCCCTCCATGTAGCGCGCCATGGTCTGGCGCAAGGCTTCCGGTTCCGCGGGGTAGGCTGCGCCGGCATGCGCCGGCTCCCGAACCGGACTGTCCGAGAACCCGCGGATCCGCTCCTGTTTCATCCGCTCGAAATGCGCATCCTCGAGAAAGCCCGCCGTGCTCAGCGTCTCGGTCAGGTGCTGCTGCAGCTGGCCGACATTCAGATCTCCCGTGATACGGACCAGCCGCTCGCGCAAGTCCAGCTCGCTATGGAGTCCGTCGAAGCATTCCAGGCACGCCACCAGTGCGGGCGGAATAATCAGCATCGCATCGGAGTAGCGGTAGGGATCGCGAATGAACAGTCCGGGGTGCTCCGCGGACGGCGAGGGCATGAAGTCCAGGGTTACTCGCAGCCGGGCCAGCGGTTGAGCCAACTCTCATCCTAGCGCAGGAACGCGGGCGCGGTACTTCCGCAATAATTCGTACACCACGATGCCTCCGGCCGTTGCCACATTCAGAGAATGCTTGCCGCCCAGCATGGGGATCCGCACGTGCGTATCCGCCCGGGAAGAGAGATCTTTACGAATACCTTCCACCTCGTGGCCGAAGATCACGCAAGCCGGAAAGCGGGGCTCCCAGTCAAATAAATCCACCGCGTGCACCGCTGTCTCTATGGCGGCAATCTCGTACCCGCGCGACCGGAGCGTGTCCACCACCGCCACCGGGTCCCAGCTGTGTTCCCAGGTCACGGTTTCTTCCGCTCCAAGTGCCGTCTTGGTGATCGCCCGCTTCGGGGGATGGCCCGTAATCCCGCACAAATGCAGCTTCTCCAGGCCCGCCGCGTCGGCCGTCCGAAAGAATGCGCCGACGTTATAAAGGCTACGGACATTGTCGAGCAGCACCGCCACGGGCAGCCTGAAACTCTCGTACACCGCACCGATGTGGGTCGCGCGAAAGGGTACACGTTCCATGCAATCAGTAAGTTCCAGGGTATGACAAAACTTCTCGAAAGGCCGAGAGTGCTAAACTGATAATTCAAACCATGTTGTCCATTGTCATCCCGGTTCACAACGAGGAGCATTCACTGCTTCCGCTCTATGATCGCCTTTCTGTCGTCATGGAGGAATTGCAGAAGCCCTACGAGATCCTGTTCGTCGATGATGCCTCCAGCGATCGCAGTTTCGAGCTGCTGGCCAACCTGGTGGAAACCGACAGCCATCTCAAGGTGATTCGGCTGCGGCGGAATTTCGGCCAGACGGCGGCGTTGTCCGCGGGATTCCACGAGGCGAAAGGCGACGTCGTGGTTGCGATGGACGGTGATCTTCAGCACGCTCCCGAGGACATTCCGGCCTTGCTGCAGGGCATCGAACGCGGCTACGATATCGCCAGCGGCTGGCGGAAGGATCGGGTCGACAACCCCATCAGCCGTAAGCTCCCCTCGCGGATTGCCAATTGGCTGATGGCGAAAGCTTCGGGCGTGAAACTCCGGGACTTTGGCACCACCTTCAAAGCCTATCGCTCGGAGGTCTTGAAGGATATCAATCTCTACGGCGAACTCCACCGTTTTATCCCCGCGCTGGCAAGTTTCTACGGTGCCCGTGTGATCGAGGTGCCGATTCGCAACACCGTGCGGGTTAATGGGGACTCGCATTATGGCATCAGCCGCACGTTCCGCGTCCTGTTCGATATTCTCACCGTTAAGTTTCTCCTGAAATACCTGACGCGGCCCATGCATTTCTTCGGGCCCATGGGCCTGATGGGAACGGTTTCCGGCGGCGGCGTTCTGGCGTGGCTGGGAATTGAAAAACTGTTCGGTACCGATATTGTCATCGAGCACGGGCCGCTCTTGATCGCCGGCAGCCTGTTGTTGCTCGGCGGCATGATGATGTTCAGCACCGGCTTGATCGGCGAAATGATCATGCGGACGTATTTCGAGAGCCAGGACCGCCGCATCTACGCCGTTCGCGACATCCTGACCCGCAAACAGCGCGGCGTGGCCGGCGGCGCCCGCTAACTTCCGACAACCGACCAACGCCATCGATTCTTCGCCCGATTCCTGCGCGCTCACGCGGCGCGCTAACCTTTAGGCGCTTGTTCCCGCTCCGGAGCGCCGTTACTATCGGGGCCAGGACTGGCATCTATGGCCCTCAAGACAAAGCACCCGGCGGCGGTCACCGGACGCATCCTCCCGCATGCGCCGGAGCGCTTGGTGGCCGTTGCACAGAGCTTTGAAAACAAGGCTGGCCGCTACGAACTCATTCGGATTGAAGGCGACCGCCTGCGTTACGCGTTCACCAATCATCAAGGCCACCGCATCGAAGCGGATATGGCGGTGGCGGCCTGGCGGCGCATGCAGGCCAAAGGACAGACGAACGCGGGGCTTCCTTCCGCGGTGGTTGCGCTGCTGCTCTTTGCGGCCGTTGCGACGCAAGCGCCGCGCGCCCTGGCCCAATCGGATTCCGCGCAGCCGGTAAAAACAGCGGCCCTTCCGGAATATCCGCCAACGCGATCCATCACGCTCCCCGGCGCCCGTCCGGCGGCCGGCCAGCCGCAAGCCGGCCAGCCGGAGAAATCGCCCGCCGAAGCGCCGTCGGGCGCGGCGCCGCCGCCGGAAGTGATTGCCGCCAGCCTGGCGCTCGAGCCCTCGTCGGGCGACCCGAACATCGAATTGCATTACAAAACGGCTCTGCTGGCTCTCGGCCGGGAGGACCTGACAGTCGCCGCCGAAGAGATGAAAGAAGCGGCCAAAGCCGCACCCGAGAATGCAGTCGTGCTCTACGGGTTGGCCGTCATCCAGGCGCGAAACCGCCAGCCCGAGCTGGCGCTCCCCAACCTGGAAAACGCGCTCCGCCTCGGGTTGCCCGGCCCCGAATCCGCGCGCGCCCCGGGCCTGCTGGCTTCCATCCGTTATGCCATCAAGAAGGAGGAGGCCGAGCAGCGAAAAGTCACGCCTCTGAAGTTGTGGGGCAGCTACGAGGGTCCGGTCGAAGATCCCGTGCAGGAATTCGAAGATCGCGCGGGCCGGACGATTTTCAAAGTCCGCACGCCGCTCTCTCGCGAAATGTATTTATGGAAGGTGGACGGGGAGTCCACGGTCCGCGGCCACTGGCTGGAAAAGAGCACTCTCACCGAGGAGATCATCTACGCGGACAACAAGCGCCACGATGCGAAGCCCAAGACGATCACCGAAGAGCATTGGTGGCTGGTCACCATCCTGATCAATCCCGATGGCTCCCTCGATGGCAGCCGCATCCAAACCTGCACCCGCGAAACCGGCTTCGGATGCGAACGGCCGGATCCGCGGCACGGCGCTGTCCTCGCCTTCAAGGGACATGTCGAACCAAACGGCGATCTCGCCCTGACCCAGGGCGATGAGAAGCAGCCTTTGCTGTTGAAGAAAAAATCCCGCGTCGCAAGCACGCCGCCGGCCGACGTGCACATCGACGTGGATTGAGTTCCGCTCTTCTTCGGCTGCGGCTCTGTGCGGGGGTACGGAGCCGCAGCCGGAGGGGGCGGTTGTTTCCGTTTAGACAGTGAGGTAGGTGGTGACGCCCTGCCGGTTCACCAGCAGCAGCGTTTCATTTTTCGAGTTGCGCAGGGCGCGCTCGAAATCTTGCGTATTCCTGACCGGCTGCCGGTTCACTTCTTGAATCACGTCGCCGCGCTGCAGCCCCGAATCCGCTGCCGGGCTGGACGGGCTGATCCTGGTCACCACCACTCCAGTGGCATTCGGAGGCAGGCCGAGTTGACGGGCGGTCTGCGGATCCAGGTCTTCCACTGAAACGCCCGATAGCGAGCTCTGGTTGGCCGGGTTCTGTGGGTTCAGGCTGGCTTCCTTGGCCGGCATTTCCTCCAGGGTTGCCGGCACGTTCCGCTCGGCTCCATTGCGCAGAACCTTCAGATCCACTTTGGCGCCCGGGTGCATCATCGAGATGTTCATCCGCAGCTGATTGCTGTCCATCACCGGCTTTCCGTTCACATCGAGGATCACATCGCCGCGCTGCAGGCCCGCTTTCTGCGCCGGGGTGTCCGGGCTGACGTCGCTGACCAGCGCGCCGGTCGCCTCTTTAAGTCCGAACGCCTTCGCGATGGCCGGCGTCACATCCTGCGGGACGATGCCGAGATAGGCTCGCGTCACTTTGCCGTTGCGTATGATTTCATCCATCACGGTACGCGCCAGATTGGCTGGAATCGCGAAGCCGATCCCCTGATTGCCCTCCGAGCCGTGCGCGATGATCGCAGTGTTGATGCCGATCAACTCGCCGCGGTCGTTCACCAGCGCTCCGCCGGAGTTCCCGGGATTGATCGGCGCGTCGGTCTGAATGAAGTCCTCATACGCCTCGATGCCGAGGTTGGCGCGTCCGGTTGCGCTTACGATCCCCATCGTCACGGTCTGTCCGACTCCAAAAGGATCTCCTACCGCCAGGGCGTAGTCGCCGATTTGCACCTTCGAAGAATCGCCCACCACGATCGACGGCAGATCCGACGCATCGATCTTCAGCACCGCGATGTCCGTCTTCGGGTCGGTACCGATTACTCTGCCTTTAAACTCGCGTTTGTCCGAGAGCGTCACCAGGATATTGGTCGCGCCATCCACAACGTGATTGTTCGTCAGAATATATCCGTTCGGACTGACAATGACGCCGGAACCGAGCCCGTGCTCCCGTTGTTCGCGCGGCACGCTGAAACCACGGCCGAACTGATTTCCGAAAAACTGCCGGAACAGCGGATCATCCGGGAATTGGCCGTCGAACCCGGTGGGAGTCTTCACCACCTTCGACGAAGAGATGTTCACGACGGTGGGCAGTACTTTCTTGACTACCGGCGCAAACCCTGTCCGGCTCGGCCCCTCGTTTGCATCGGCCAGCTTCACGTTTGCCGGAGGATTGGCGTTTTCGAGCCGGCTGGCCCGCGCAATTCCAAACCCACCCAATGCCAGTACCACGGCGAGACCCGCAGCCGCGGTCTTCGACCGCGGCGCAAAATATTGCTTGATCATGATGTCCTCCAAGTGACAGTCGGGTTGTCCACCAGTCCCGCGGCATGCGCTGGGTTGTGGTCCCTATCGCAATGGACGGGCGAGTCTGAAAAAGGTTTGGCTCGAAACTGCGCCGATCTCAATGAAAATGCATGTAAACCTGGTTCGCAGCCGCGACGTCTAAGCTGCAGCACCGCCCGCCTAAGGTCTTGAGGGTGACTACTTATTTTTCTTGTCTTTGTCCTGCACGGCGAGGCCGCCCGTGATGCCGTCCACCTGATATCCGGTTTGAATCTTCCGGATCTTGGCGATCTCGGCGGGGGTCGCGGTTTTCGGGTCCACGTTGGCGATGCTGCACGTGAAGCCTCGTAACGTGCATTCGGAAGTCGTGTGTGGGATGCCGCGCTTCCTCATTTCCTCCGTCATCAGTCTCACGACGTCTTCATGCATGATCACGGCATTATTCGGCACGAACGTTCCGACCCCGATTGCGTAATCGATGGGCATCAAGGGTTCGACGCTGGAGCCGAAATTGCCGTCGTTCTTCTTGCCTAGATCGTGCGCTCCGAGGTCGGCGCCCTTATCGATGAGGTAACGAACGATGTTGATGTCGCCGAGATTGGCTGCGGCCATGAGCGGAGTGATGCCGTAGCCGTCCGCGTGATTGACGTCCTCACCCAGACCGACCAGGAGTTTGACCACTTCCAGCCGCTCGGCGGACGGCCGCTGGCGATGATAGCCGTTGATGAATGCGAGCCCGCAGGCCGCCATAAGAGTGGTCTCCCGGTCGCTCGATTGAATGCGCGGATCGGCGCCGTGGGCCAGCAGCAGTTTTACCAGCTCGAGATCGCCGGCGAAGGCGGCGCGCATGATCGAGGTGGCGAACACGATCCTCGGCGATCCCTCCCGCATCCGGGCCCTGGGAGTATTATTCACGAGAGCATTCGGATTCGCGCCGGCGTCGAGAAGTTTTTTGATCACCGGAAGAGGGTCGGTGGTGACCATCCAGGGGAAATTCGGCGCGGTCTCCATGTTGCGGCGGTCCACGGCCCAGAATAGCGGCGTGAATCCCTGTGCGTCGGCGTGGTTCACATCCGCGTGGCTGTCGATGAGCAGGGAGGCGATATCGTAGCTGCCATTGAAGAGAGCGAGCGCCAGGGCGTCCTTGCCGTCTCCCCCAACCGCGTTGACGTCCGCCCCTCCCTGGATGAGGATGCGCGCGGATTCGAGGTCGTCTTCCCGAGCCGCAAACATGAGAGGCGTCATCCAGCCGCTCGCGAACTCTTCGATCGTTTGGCCGGGTTTCGGCGCAACCGCAGCCGTTCCTTCGAATCCGCGGCCGGACGCAGCGGGCACGAAATTGGATTTGGCGTTCACGTCCGCGCCGCGCTCCACCAGCAGCCGGGTCACCTCGGGATGGCGTTCCGAAACGGCCCACATCAGGGCCGTAGTGCCGCCCCACGTCTCTTTCGTGTTTATGTTTGCCCCGTGCTCGAGGAGCACTCGAACTGCATCCACCGTGCCCGTGCGAGCGGCCATCATCAAGGGGGTATCGCCGGTTTCCGATATCGCGGCATTGGGATCGGCGCCCGCCTGGATGAGACGTTTGAGAATGGCTGCATTGCCATTGATTGCGGCGAGCAGCATCGGGGTTGCGCCCGATTGATTGGCGGCCGAGGCGTTGGCGCCCGCTTTCAACAGCATCTCCGTCAATTCGAGGTCGTTGGCCCTGACCGCCCAATGCAGAGCCGTCGTGCCGTCGACCTGCGGCGCGTTCACGCTGACTTTCTTCTCGATCAACGTTTGGACCGCGTACCTGTCGCCCCGCATTGCCGCATCCGCCACCTCGCTCGGAACGGCGGCAAAGATGCCGGACGCCAATAGCAGGCCAAGCGCATTTGCACGATTTGCGGTTCTCATTTGTCCTCGTTCGTGCCCCAAACCCGGGCCAGCCACTCCACGAGTTGCTCCAGTTCCTGATCCGAGAGCTGAGCCCCCCGCTCCCGCATGTCGATGAGCGTGACGCGCCAGGCGTCGGCGGCCTTCCTGGTCTTTTCGACGCGGTCCATCCCGTGGCATTTCGTGCACGCGCGGTTCATCAGCCGGATCGCTTCCGGATCGGAGAAAAACGTGGTGATCTCGGGAGGGATGTAAGTCCGGGGGAACGGCTTCGTCTCGGGCCCAAATTTCGCCGCGAGCCAGTCGAGCAGCAGATTGCGGTCTGCATCGGAAAGCTCCGCTTCCCCCGATTTGTGTTTGTCCGCAATCAGCTTTTTCCACGCGGCTCTGTCCTGGGCATAGAAAGCATAATCGTCAATCCCGTGGCAGGCGGTGCAATGGCTGCGGATCACCTCCCAGACCGGTCCGTCGGGCCGTTCCACCTTGGGCCTCGTCATGCGCCGGAGTTGAGCCGTGGCCGGGCCGGCGAAACAGAGGAGCGCGGCAGCCGCTGTGATTGCGATCCGATGCCTCATAGCGACAGGGGCTTGGTGCTGGAACCGAACGATTGGATCATGCCCACCTGCTTTCCGGTGACGTCGTACTTCGGGAATTCTTCAATGTCGTACTTGTGCAGCAGCGCGAGCAGCATATTCGAGGTGCGCTCGGTGTTATCGGGGAAGACAATATGACGGTTCCCTTTGAACTTGCCGTCCAGGCCGCCCAAGAGGATTACGGGCACTTTGACATGCGCATGGCGATGCGAGTTGCCCATGTTGCTTCCCTTATAGATCAGGATGTGATCGAGCAGAGTGCCATCGCCATCGGGCGTCTTGCTCAGCTTCTCCGCGAAATAGGCGAGATTTTGTACGTGGTACCGGTTCATCTTCGCGTAATTGGCGATGTTGTCCGGTTTATCGCCGTGATGCGAGGAGCCATGCCAGCCGCCGTTGAAGCCGGACTCGGGGAAGCTGGCGCCCGAAAGATCTTTCCCAAGCATAAAGGTGGCGGAGCGAGTCAGGTCTCCCTCGAAGGCCAATGCCAGAAGATCGTACATCAGCCGGTAATGCAGGTGCTTGTTTTCGGGAAGCCCGAACGGGATCTCTTCCGAAGGCTCCTGGATGGACCTTTCCGCCGCGATGCGGATGCGGCGTTCGATCTCGCGAATGTTCTCCAGATAGGTATCGAGGCGGGCCTGATCGATCGCGCCCAACGGCTTCTTAAATGACGAAATCTGCTGAGCGACGGAATCAAGAATGCTTGCGTTTTGTTTGCGGCCGAGCTTCCGTTCCTCGGGACTGGTTCCATCGCCAAACAGGCGTTCGAAGGCCACCCGCGGATTGACTTCCGTGGGCAGCGGTTGAATGGGCGATGTCCACGAAATGGAGTTGGTGTATGCGCAACTGTAACCCCAGTTGCAGTTGCCGTAGTTCCCGTCCTGCTCGACGCCGAGCTGGATCGACTCCAGAATGGTATCGCGGCCGTACTTCTTCGCGATGAGCTGATCCATCGTCACGCCCAGGTATGGGCTGACGGCGTTTCGCCGCGGGCGAGCGCCGGACAGCAAGACCGCTCCCCGGGCATGATCGCCGCCGGGCTCCTCGGTAGTGGCCATCGCTTCCGGCATGTCCATTCCGGTGATCAGCGTGACGTACTTGCGGAAAGGCTCCAGCGGCTTGGTGATGAACGAGAACTCGAAGTTCGCGCCTTCCTGCAGCGGGCTCCAGTAGCCGGGCGCAGCGCCATGCGGGTGCCAAATGCCTAAGAATCGCCGGACCGGCGCCGCCGCCGTGTCTTTGAGTGGAGTCTGGGCCGGCACCATCGAATCGAGAAGCGGAAGACCTAAAACCACTCCCGCGCCCCGGATGAATGTGCGTCGCGGAATGAATTTCTTTTCGATGAAGTTCATTGGGCCCCCTTCGTTGCCAGCGCGGCAGCAGCCGCCGCTTCTTCGACTTCTTTGGTTCTCATCTGGAACGGCGCGCTTTTCACGATCCCGATGAGAATCGATACGAAGCGGTCGTTATCGTGGCCGGCGTCACGCACGATGGAGCGGATGACCGGCATATCTTCGTATTCCACCCCCCGGCCGAGCGCGAACGTCATGAGTTTTTCCGTGATCGTGCGAACGAATTGCGGCGCGTAGTAAAGCAGATGCTGCCGCAGTTCGATCGGTCCGTTGACCTTGGTTCCGTCCCACAAAACGGCCGAGGTGTCCAGCGGGACGCCGCCGTCGCCGCCCTGCTTGGTTCGATATTTCCCATCGGCATCGAAGTTTTCGAGAGCGAATCCAATCGGATCCATGAGCTTGTGGCAGCTCGCGCAGGGTTCGTTCTTGCGGTGCAGCGTCATCTGCTCGCGCAGCGTCATGATCTTGTCGGCGCCCTTCGTGTCTTCCAGAGGCGGCACGTTGGGCGGCGGCTCCGGCGGCGGTGTGCCGAGGATATTCTCCAGCACCCAAACGCCGCGCTTCACGGGCGAGGTTCGGAAGTTCTGCACCCAAGTCAGCGAGAGAACGCTGCCTTGTCCCAGCAGGCCGCGACGATATGCGAGTTCCGGCCCCAAGGTCACCCGGCGGAATTGCGAGCCGTAGATGTTCGGGATTCCGTAGTGCTTGGCGAGCCGTTCGTTCAAAAAGGTATAGTCCGCCGTCAGAAGATCGACGACGCTCCGGTTTTCCTGGATGATGCTCTGGAACAATAATTCGGTTTCGCGCCGGAACGCTTTGCGCAGCTCGTCGTCCCAATCGGGATAGTAGACTCCGTCCGGAGCAGTCGCCGGCAGGTTCCGCAGATACAGTAGCTGGTCGCCGAAGTTCTCCACCAGAGCGTTGGCCTTGGGGTCGGCAAGCATGCGGTGCACCTGGCGCTCCAGAACCGGCGTCAGATGCAGTTTGTTCTGGCTGGCAACCTCGAGAAGTTCGTCATCCGGGATGCTGCTCCAGATCAGGAACGACAATCGGGAGGCCAATTCGAGATCCGTGATGCGATAGGGTTGGCCGGCAGGCAGGTTCGCGGGCTCGCGTTCGGCGCGCACCAGGAAGGGCGGGCTGGCCAGGATACGCCGCAGCCCCAGTTCGATTCCGTCACGGAACGTGCCTTCCCGCCGGCCTTCCAGATAGAAGGCCTGGACCCACTCCCAGTCCGTCGCGGTGACCGGCCGCCGGTACGCCCGCCGCATCAAAGTCGTGAGGATGTCCTTGGCGCAGGCGCTTTCCTGGGATTCATTCTCGGGATGACACGTGAAGACTTTTCGCAAGGACCGGGAGTCTTGCGATTGCGTCGGGTTGAAAGGACCCTGAATCCGCAGAATCCCAACTGCTGGATGATATTCGAGCTGCGGGATCGGGTTGTCCTCGAGCGATTTCCGCTCGTATTGGCGGATGAAATCGAGGGAGGGCCGGTAGTTGGCGGCAACGAAGGTAACCCCGACCAGATGGGTCCCGGCTTTTACGGGAAGGGCGACCTCGATCTCCCCGTCCCGGTCGGAAGAATTGTTGGCGCTGAGCCCGACGCCCTTGTAATCGCGGACGGCGACGCGCTCGTTGTCGATGAGAAATTCCAGCTTCTCGCCCGGAATGAAGCGGCCGATCCCGAGGTTCTGGACTGTGAACTTGTACTCCCCGTCCGACGGGAAGTTGTGGCGCACCGCCATGCCGCCGCGTGTCCCAAACGGCAGCCCTTCGATGTGCTCGTCCTGCGAGGAGTCCGGCGGCGCAATGTACGCTGCTGCGGTGGGCGACTTCCAAAAGCCAACCGCGGTACGGGCAATGCGGGTCGCGGCGGCTGTGTAGGCCTCGAGCAGGGTCGGTGAGATCGTTAGAGAACCCGCAACATTATCAAAACCTCGCGCCGAATCGTCCGGCGGAAGCAGTGTGGAGACGTCGATCTGCAAATCGAGCAGGTCGCGGATCGCATTTGCGTACTCGGTGCGATTCAACCGGTGGAGCACCACGGCGCCGGGGTTCGGATGCAGGGCCGCTTTGCGGTCGATTTCAGCTTCGAGCCAGTCCCGGAGCTGTTCGTACTGCGCCAACGGAGGCCGGGGCAGGCCGGGAGGCGGCATCATGCCGGCCCGCAGCTTCCGGATCACCTGTTCCCAAATCTCCGGATGATCGGCCGCGGTTGCCAGATCGAGACCCTGGAGAGAGAGGTTGGCCGTCTTGAGCTTATCGTTGTGACAAGTCACGCAATACCGGTCCAGGAGCGCGCGTTGCGCCGCCGCGCTACCGGCAGGCGCGGCCGCGCGCGTGGACCCAGTCTGCGCCAATACCGTTCCGCCCATCGCCAGGCAGGCGAACACCACCGATCCGCTCAGGACAATCACCTTCGAGACCGGTTTTTTCAAAGGCGGTTCCTCCTCAATGCTGGGAAACATTTTATTCCGCCAGGATGCCGATTGCCAGGATCCATTCGGAAGTCCGCCTCACCCGGCCGGTGTTATCCCCGCTTTTCCTCGGCGCCCTCAGGTGAGCGCGGCGGCCCGGCTTGCGCGGAGCGGTCTTCAAAGTGTTCGTGAAGATGCTGGTGCTCGTCGCGCTGCCGCGCGCCGCGAGCCGCGGCGGCCTTGCGGTGCGCCGCGCGTAAATTGGCCTGAATCGTACTCTCGGAGCGGACGGCGCATGTCGAGACCAGTTGCTCCAAGTCCCGGGACTGGCAGACAGGACACGCGGCCGCCGACGCCGATCGTAAGATCAAGTACTCGAATTGGTGGCGGCACGATTTACAGATGTATTCATAAATCGGCATAGATCGCCCCCCTCTTTGTTCGTGCGGCCCCTTGCGCAGTCTACACCAACGGTTTTCAAAACTCTATGTCTTTCTGGATCTGTATCACAACAGGGCAAATTACGAACAGCGTCCTAAGCAGGTAGCCGAGCTCAATCACAGGCACGCGGGCTGCGGGACTGTTTTCCTTGCGTCTCCGTGGTGAGCCTCACATCGCGCGCCCGCGCCGCCAGTAATCCTCGAACAGCCCCTTCATCGCCTGACCCATGCCCTCGTGATGAAATACGACTGCCGTCCAGGTCGGACGCGTGATAACCGGGTCGAGCAGCGCGATCATTCCATGCTGGCCGTCAAACACCGCCAGCTTCATCGGCAGCGAATCGGTCACCCGTACCTCGACGCCCCCCGCCTGGTATTCGCCGAGGCGCTGCCGGTGCTCCGCATCGACCGTTGCCGGCTCGAGCAGCAAACGGCAGCTGACGCCGCTCAGCCGCGCTTGCTTGACCAGCTTCTCATCCAGCGGGTCCACCGCGTACGGCGGGCGCGAAAACTCCAGGTATTCCGCTTTGACTTCCGATAGCATCCGCCGGTATTCGGCGGCGGTCTGCGCCGGCTCGGTAACGATACGCAGGAAGTCCAGTGTGCCCCGGCCTCCCTGTCCTTCCGAATACAACGCTTTCAGGTCGTCGATGAGCGCTGTCCCAGCGCGCCCATGGTCCGTGAGCTCCTGCTCCAGGATTTGACGCTGCCGCGCGAGATAGCCCGGAATGGCCAGACTGGGTTCCACGGCGGAAAACAGTTTAGTTTTTTCCTGTACCACCTGAGCGAAGCCCTTCTCCACCAGGCTGTCCAACACTTCGTAGATTTTCTGCCGGGGAACGTGGGCGCGTGCTGCCAATTCCAGCGCCTTGAATCTCGGGTGTCCGAGCAGCACCAGATAGGAGCGGGATTCATAGGCATTCAAACCCAATTGTTGCAGCCGCCGCCAAAACCGCTGAAAATCGACTTCGGCTAGTTCTTCACTCATACTCCCTTCCACCTTATCAGAGCACATCCCGAAATTCAGCGGAACTCTTTCAGAAAAAAGAACAAAGCGAGCCACCTCAACCCGGTGAATGCCCGCCCGGACGAGGGCCGGATTCGGCAAATTACGCCGTTTGGGTATATCCTTCCTATTACCGTGGTTTGCAAGGACGAATTGACGTGGTACTATTGGAACTCTAGAATAGTGCCTGGTAGCTAGAGTATTTATGTCAGATAACAGCGTCACACTGAACACGCCGGCGTCCGTCTCGGGCGGTCCTAAGCCCAAGATCCGGATTGTGGTGGCTGATGACCATCCCATCTTCCGCGATGGTCTTTGCAAGCTGCTGGCACTGGAAGAAGATTTCGAGGTAGTGGCTCAGGCCCAGGACGGCCGGGAAGTCTTGGACGTGATCCAACAGTACGAGCCGGATATCCTACTTCTCGATCTCAAAATGCCCGGGCTTGACGGCCTCGGCACTCTCCAGCGCCTCCAGTCCGCTCGGAACCGCACGCGCGTGATCGTGCTGACCGCTTCCGACGACAAAAACGAATTCGTGCAGGCGATGAAGCTCGGGACTTCCGGAATTGTCCTCAAGCAAACCGCTACCGATTTGTTGATCAAAAGCATCCGCAAGGTGCATGCCGGCGAGATTTGGCTGGACTCGCACACAACCGCTGCCGTAATTCGCCAGTTTGTGTCCGCCGATGAAGCCGGACCGGCACCGCCGCAGGCCGCCGCCGCTGCCGCGCCACGCGAACGGGAACGCTCGCCGCTCAGCCAGCGCGAACGCGAAATCGTCGCTCTGGTCGCGCAGGGTTTCAAGAATAAGGAAATGGCCGAGAAGATGTTTATCAGCGAGCAGACGGTCAAAAACCATCTGCACAATATCTTCGACAAGCTGGGCGTTTCCGACCGGCTGGAACTTGCGCTCTACGCCATTCACAACAACCTGCATACCGGCCGCTAGGCGGCCGGAGCGGTTGGCGAACGAGCTTAAACCCCGATCCCGAACTCTTTCCCTCCGCCGTATTCCTTCAGCTTGTTGTGGAGCGTCTTGAGACTGATTCCCAGGATCTCCGCGGCCCGCGTCTTGTTGTTGCGCGTGTGCTCGAGCGTGCGCAGAATCAGGCCCTTCTCGGCTTCTTCGACCGTGGTTCCAATCGGGAATTTAACCATGTTCTGGTCTTCTGGCGCGGTGGCGGCCGCTGCTTCGGCGCCTCCATCCACCGCTACGACCGCGCGGGACGTTCCCTGCAGAAATGCCGGCAGGTGCTTCAGTTCGATGCTCCCTTCGCCCGCCAGAATTACCGCCCGTTCCAGCACGTTTCGGAGTTCGCGCACGTTGCCAGGCCAGGGATGCCGCTGGAAGGCCTCGAGAACCGCCGGCGACAGGTCGGCAACCCGGCACTCGTGCTTGCGGTTCAGATCCGCGATCAATGCCTCCGCGATCGGCCGGATATCTTCCATCCGCTCGCGCAGGGGTGGCAGATGCACCTGGAATACGTTCAGCCGGTAGTAGAGATCTTCCCGCAAATGGCCGCCGCGCACCGCTTCTTCCGGTACTTTGTTGGTCGCCGCCACCACTCGCACATCCACTTCGAACTCGGATTTGCCGCCCAGGCGCCGCACCTTCGAATCCTCGAGAATGCGCAGCAGCTTGGCTTGCGTCGCCGCCGGCATCTCTCCGATTTCGTCCAGCAGCAGGGTGCCGTTTTGCGCCACCTCGAAACAGCCCGCCCGCCGTTCCGATGCCCCCGTGAACGACCCCTTCTCGTGCCCGAAGAGCTCGCTTTCGATCAGCGTCTCCGGCAGCGCCGCGCAGTTGATCGCGACGAACGGCCCCTGGTGCCGCGGGCTGAGCAGGTGCAGGGTGCGCGCCACCAGTTCCTTTCCGGTTCCGCTTTCGCCGGTGATGAGAACACAGGCCTTGCTCGGCCCTGCCTGCTGCAGCAGCGCGAAGATCTCCTGCATCTTCGGCGAAGTTCCGACCATCTCGCCCAGCGAGCCTTTGTATCGAAGCTGGCGTTCCAGATTGCTCTTCTCGGCGCGTAGCCCGGCATGGCTGCCGGCCCGCCGCAATAGCACTTCGAGCGTCGCCGGCTGGATGGGCTTTTCGAGAAACCAGTACGCCCCCAGCTCGTGAACCGCCTTGACCGCCATTTCGGTGCTTCCGAACGCAGTCAGGACGATGGTGGGGGGCATCTCGCCCGATTCGCGCAGCCGTTCCAGGAATCCGAAGCCATCCAGCCCCGGCATGTTCAGATCCGTGATGATGACGTCGGCGGGAAATGCCGCGAGCTTGCCAAGCGCTTCGTTGCCTTCGGCCGCGGTTTCCGGCTTCATTCCCCAGGCGGAAATCATGGCAGCCAGCCCCGTCCGCTGGCTGATCTCATCATCCACAATCAATACTTTTAGTTGGCTCAAAGGAAAATCCTTGGGCGATTGGGCGCCGTGATTCCATTGTAAACCTCCGGCCGAACAAGCCCTTGCCGGAGCCACGCGGAGCGCCCCAATCGTGCAGTTGGGAACGTCCCAATGGTAACCGCCATCGCGGCGTACCAGGCGCGCGCGCCTCTGATATCATCACCTGCTATGACGAAACCAGTGCTGTGCTTGACGCGGACCCGGCTTCTTGCCAGCCTACTTCTGCTGTTTTCGCTATGGCTGGCCGCCGACAGCAACGCGCCCATCACCAGCAATCCCATTCCCGAGCCGATCGTCAAGCGCGGCCTCGCCGTCGAGATCAAAGACCTCGCGCGCCTCCCCGACACGCGCGCCCTTCGTCCCGCGGTTCAGGACATCGCGCCCGATGCCTGGGCCCGCGTCAGCTACGTCCGCGACCTTCCGGATGGCCGCCGCTTCGCCAACGATTCGCGCGGGCGGCTTTATCTGATTGATTCCAACAACCAGCCGCACGTCTACCTGGACTTCGCCGCCCAGTTCCCCCTGGCTTTCTACAAGCGCTTGGAAAGCGGCTTCATCGGCTTCGTCTTCCACCCCGAATTCGCGAACAATGGCCTGTTATACACCGTTCACAGCGAAACCGCGCAGGGCAATCCGAAAGTCCCGGACTTCATTCCCATCGGTTACGGCCTGAAAGACGTGACGTATCACAACGTCATCACCGAGTGGCGCGCGACCAATCCGGCGGCCGTTACGTTCGAGGGCACGCGGCGGGAAATTCTGCGCGACGCACACGTGGTCGAGAATCTGACCCATCCGATGGGCGCGGTCGAGTTCAACCCCACCGCGAAGCCGGGCGATCCCGACTACGGGCTGCTCTATACGAGCGGCAGTGATCACGGCTTCAGCAACGGCGGCGGCCCCGATGCCAGTAATCCCGCCCAGACCCAGCGGCTCGATTCCATCATGACCGCCATTTTGCGCATCGATCCGCGCAGCCCCTCGGCGACGCATGGCCAGAAGGGGCTCGGCGACTACACGATCCCGATGGCCAACAAGTTCGCCGCCGACGGCGACCCGAAAACCCTGGGTGAAATCTACGCCTATGGCTTCCGCAATGCCCATCGCCTCTCGTGGGACACCGACGGCACCATGTTCGCCGACGATATCGGCATGGACAACATCGAAGAAGTGAACATCGTGCGCAACGGCGAAAACTACGGCTGGATGAAGCGCGAAGGCTACTTCGAAAACGGCCGCGTCCGTGGTGGCGCCCTCAATCAGTTGTTTCCGTTGCCGCCTGACATTCTGGACGGCCGCGTCAAAGACGGCTTCACCTACCCCGTAGTGGTCTACGACCATGACGAGGGGCGCGCCATCAGCGGCGGGTTCGCCTATCACGGACGTATTGCGGCCTTGCGCGGCAAGTATGTTTTCGGGGACGTCCCGACCGGCCGGGTCTTTGCCGCCGACCTGGCCGCGATGAAGAAAGCCGACGACGGCATCCCACGCACGGTAGCCCCAATCGAAGAAATCCAGCTTTACGTACGCGATGAAACCGGCAAGCGCGTCGATGTCTCGTTCCGCGATCTGGTCGACAAAACCATGGGCAAGAAGATGCCGCGGGCCGACCTGCACATCAGCCGCAGCCGCGACGGAGAGTTGTTCCTCACCTCGCGGCAGGACGGCATGATCCGGATGCTCGTCCCGGACCCGGCCGGCGCTACGGCTGCTTCCTCCAAGGAGTAAACGCATGACGCGACGCCTGCTATCAATCCTCGTACTCGCGCTGCCGGCGCTCACGCAGCAGACCGTGCCCGCCCTCGAATTCACCTCGGTGCCGAATTATCCCAACCTGCCCCCCGGAATGAATTTCGGCGAGGTCGCTGGCGTGGCAGTCAATTCGAAAGGACACGTCTTCGTGTTTTCGCGTTCCAACAGTGCCACCGGGCCCGCGTTCGGCGCCGCCGCGGCGCAGCTGTTCGAGTTCGACGAACAGGGCGACTATGTCCGCGAGATCGGCAAGGGGCTCTATGCCTGGTCGGAGGCGCATAGCGTCCGCATCGACCGCGACGACAACATTTGGGCCATCGACAAAGGCTCCAACATGGTCGTCAAGTTCAATCCGCAAGGCCGCGTGGTCTGGGTCTTCGGCCGCCGGCAGGAAGCCGCCGACGGCGCCGGCCCCTTGCCCCACCTCGATCCTCCGGCCCCGGCGGTGGACGGGCTGTTCCGCCAGCCGACCGATGTCGCCTGGGACTCGCAAGGCAGCATCTACATCACCGATGGCTACGTCAATTCGCGCGTAGCCAAATTCGATAAGAACGGCGATTGGTCCAAATCGTGGGGAACAAAAGGCACGGCCCCCGGCCAATTCAACCTGCCCCACTCGATCGCCATCGATCGCCAGGACGATATCTATGTCGGCGATCGCTCCAACCGCCGCATTCAGGTCTTCGACACCGAGGGCAATTTCAAGCGCATGTTCAGCATCGACGTGCCGCCCGATCCCGCCTCCCGCGCTGTCAACGGCGCGACTCCGACGGGCGATCGCCTGCAGCGCGCAATCGGCGCCCCCAACTCCATGTGCATCACCCCCGGTCCCAACCAGGTGTTGTTCGTCGGTGAATCGACTTATCCCGCCCGCATCTTCAAAGTTTCCCTCGATGGCAAAGTGCTCGGTGTAATTGGCCGCTCGGGCCGCAACCTCGGCCAGTTCTCCGGCGCCCACGCCCTGGCCTGCCCCTCGGAGCACGAACTCTACGCCGCCGAAACCTCCAATTGGCGGGTGCAAAAGCTGCTGCTGCACTGAGTTGAGTGCCGTCGCCGGCTTACGAGAGGTTCGATGGGACGTGGGGCGCGAGCTTACCGTGCCTGCCGCGTGCCGGCTGCGATGCCGAAGTGCGAAGCCGCCAGCGAAGTCGCCGGGCGCAACGCCTCGGCCAAAGTCGGTCTGTCCTCCAGGCCGGCCTGTAAGGCAACCAGAATCCCTTTCACAACGCTGACCCGCCGCAACACCGACACTCTTGCGGCCTGCTCGGCGACAAATTGGACTTGCTCGAGGTACACGATTCGTTCCTCGCCCAGAGGAGCCGCATCGTGAATCACGGCTGCCAGCCGGCACAGCGCACCGGCCAACTCGCGGTTGCGGGCTTCGAGATCCGCGATCGCTTCCTTCACTTTTTCGGAAGCCGCCCCCAGCCGGTCGAGCGAGCGCCTCGCGGCGTCAGAGGATGCCGCCGCCAGCGTTCCACGCGTGCCGCCCTCTATCGGTATGCCTTCCTTTACTTTCGTCGTACTACCAGAGGAAACACTCAGTGAAATTCCGGGCAGCTTCGGCTTCATCGGGAGTTCCATGGGCGCCTCGCGCTGGATGGCGGCGATTCCCTCGCGCACCTTGGCCCGAAGTTCCGCGAACACTTCCGGCGGCACGATGACGCTTGCCTTCTGGCATTCCGCCCGAAGCCCGGCAATATCGGCCTCGATCCTGTCCGCAAACGTTTTCAGTTCCGTTACCGAGCCCAACTCGGGGCAACTCCGAACCGCTTCCTTCCGGATCTTCATGCGCTGAAGAATCGCTTGATTCAGGTACTCCAGGCGGGCTTCGCAGATAGCCTGGCGGCGGGCGTCGGAGTTTTGCAGGCCCCGGCGCTCCATTTCCACCTCGATCCGCGATACCCGCAGGGCAAGCTGGGAATCGAGTTCCTGTAACGCCCGCTCGATCCGGCGTTCTTCTAAAGCACGCCCGTGTTGAACGTCAGTCAACCGGCCTCCGCTCTCCTGGTCAAGTGGGCGGGGGTACCCCGCCACTGTACAGTTTGGGGCCAAAAGCGGATGCGTGATAGTGCCAAAACGTTAGGGGTATCGGTATCGAGGGCCCGGTAATGGCGGTTTTTGCGGGCCAGTTGCTTTCTGGATCAGCCGGATACGGCCCGGACCGCCGCTTCGGCCCCGCGCTCGTATGCCTCAACCAGCTTGTCCCAACGAGTGTCGGCCGCCTCATCAACTATCTTTCGTGCCGGATCGGCGTCGAACCAGGCCATCGTCCGGCGAATCCCCTCGGTGTACGGCACCGTGGCGCAATAGTCCGGGACCAAGCGTTTGATTTTCATGTTATCGAAAACCACGCTCACGGACTTGTCTCCCAGCAGACCTCCCCGCATTTCCGGGATGCACGCCGCCAGCAGGTCGCTCGCGATGTGGATGAGGTTCGGCTCGACGCCGGCCGCCTCGGCGGTCACGCGATACACCTGGTCCCACGACAGCACCTCGTCGCTCGTAATGTGGAAGGCGTGTCCGATGGCCTGCTCGCGCCCCAGCAGCCCCACCAGGCCCTTGGCGAAATCGCTGTTGTGCGTGATCACCCATAGTGACGTTCCGTCCCCCGGCACAATCACTTTCTTCCCCCGGCGCATGCGATCCACCGCCGTGTACGACTTGCCCCAGCTGTTCACCGGAAGGGGGATCTGCGTATCTCCGTATGTCAGCGACGGCCGCACGATGGTCAGCGGAAATCCTTCGTCGCGATACGCGCGCAGCAGGCGCTCTTCGCAGGCGATCTTGCGCTGGGAATAGTCCCAATACGGATTGGCGAGTGGGGTCGATTCCGTGATCAGGTAGTGGCTGGGCGGCTTCTGGTAGGCGCTCGCGGAGCTGATGAAGATGTATTGCCGGGCCCGCCCGCGGAACAGCGCTATGTCGCGTTCGACGTGCGCCGGTTCATAGGCGACCCAATCCACTACAGCGTCGAACGTGAGGCCCGTGAGCGCCCGCGCCACTGCGTCCGCGTCCTCGATGTCCGCGGTCAGGGTCTTCACCCCTGTGATCGCGGGAGCCGGCCGCCGCCCGCGATTGAGCAGCAGCAGTTCGATGCCGCGTTCGACCGCCAGCTTCGTGCACGCCGTGCTGATGATGCCCGTGCCGCCGATGAACAGAACCCGCATGGAAAAGGCCTATAGTATCGCCGATCGCTGGATCGCAACCAGCCGACGTTCTTTCATGACGGCTCCCGGCTCTTGTGCATCGCCGGCTCCGTCGCGGAAAGTCAGTCAGCGCGGAAGATCAAGCTGCCGCTCTAGAAATTCAGCAGCAGCGGATTGCCATCGCAATCCTCCAGCGCCGCCGTGCGTTCCGGGTACCGCGCTTCGCGCAGCACGCGGCGCGCGCGAGGCATCTCGTGGCGGCCCGGCCCGTGCACCCGCATCCCTCTCCCCGGTTGTCCGGCGACCAGACCCTCCGCGGCAAGCTCCTCGTAAGCCGTCAGCATCGTATTGCGCGAAACCCGCAACAGACGCGCCATCAGGCGCGTCGAAGGAAGCAGCCCACTGCCTATCCGCCCCGATCGAATGCCCTCGGCAATTTGATGATGGATCTGCCGGTGCAATGGCACTCCGGACCGGCGATCCAAAACAACTTCCGGTATGGCACGTTCGCGCCGCACGAACTGGCTCCTTACAGTGGACCTTTCCATTTTGCTACAGTTCGGCGAAGATAATCGGATAACAGGAGGAGACACATGGTCTCGGGCGGAAACGCAACGATCTTCATTTCCAATATGGATCGCGCTATTCAGTTTTACACCCAGGTGCTCGATATGAAACTGACCAACCGGTTCGGCGATCACTGGGCGACCGTTGAGGCCGGCAAGGGCCTGACCATCGGCCTGCACCCCTCGTCCGCCAAGTACCCGGCCCCCGGAACCAAAGGCGCGATGATGCTCGGTCTTGAAATCGATGAACCCATCGAAATGGTCGTCTCCCGCTTGAGCGACAAAGGCGTGCGCTTTACCGGATCCATTGTGCAGGAGATGTCGGGGAAATTCGTTCACTTCGAAGACCCCGATGGCAACGAAATCTATCTCTGGGAGGTCGCTCGTTCGCACCTTCATGACGACCAGCTGGCTGCCGCGGGCGGACGGGAACCGGCCGCGGGCCGCCGATAAACCGAGCCCGAAAAATCAGCCCTCGTTCCGACGGAACGCCGTAATCAGAATCTCTCTCACCGCGCGGAGCGTGGCGGATGCGGCGGCCGCGTCATATGCGACGTGAGGCCCTCGTTCCACGCACGGGTCCGTATTGATATCGAACGGCTGGCCGGTTTTGACATTCAGAATCACTCCATCCTCGCCTTCGATCAGCTGGCATTTGCGAAGGGTCTGCGCCTGCGGGCGCTCTACCGGCGTCCCATCGCCCGACAGCCGAAAATTGTCATAGGTGTGGTGCGCGCCCGGATACTCAGTCAGGGTGGCGTCGACTCCTCGCTTCCGGAGCCGCTCGACGTAGGCCCGGCAAGGGGCAACCGGCACGTAGTCGTCGGCCGTTCCATGGAAGAGACGCATGGGTTTGCCGGTCACGCGGTCGTCCTCTCGATAGGTGATATAGCAGGGCGTGTACAGGCCGATGTGCGCGGCGAATTCGGCATTCGGCGGGCCGTACCTGTTTCGAAAACGTTGGTTGCTCGAATACACGGCTCCCACCGCGCCTTTGGAGAACCCCATCACGGCGATTCGGTCGGCGTCCAGCCGTGGATCGCGTGCCAGCATCCCGAGAACTCGATAGGCATCGACCATCATCGCGAGCGCGTCCAGCTGCGATTGATCGGCGGCGGAGCTGGTAATACCACGCCCCGAAAAGCAATCGAGCAGAAACGTTGCTGCCCCGATACCGGTGAGCTCCCGCGCCCACCGCTCGGTAGATTCGGCCACTCCCGCGGAGCCATGGAGCAGAACCACGGCGGGCAGCCGGCCTGTGGCGGAAACGGGAAGCCTCAACACACCGGCCAGCACGGCCGGTTTACCGGCCTCCTCGCCGCGTAGGACTTGCCGGCCGGTCAGCGTGACCGTTTCGACGGGATGAATTTCCGGCCGCACTTCAAGAGCGGCCATCGCGTCACTGTGTCCAGCCACGAGCTCGGCGCCGGCCGCCTCGGCGGTGGCGCGATACACCTCGCCACTATCGTCGCACAAGCGGGCGATCGGCCCACCGAGAGATCCATGTGAACCGGAATACTGTATACCGGAACGGACTGGAGCCGCATCAGAAGCTCTCAACCGGCACTCCGCCTGAGTCGTTCTGACACATGCGTTGGGCGAATGGATTCGATCCAGCCACGGCGAATATGGCATCGCTTCGCAACTTCAAGGCTTCCGTTCCCGTTCACCATGGCTGGGCACATGCTTTGCAGTCATCGGTATCGGCTATGATCTACCCACTGGTATCGGAACTGTCGTACAAGGCTCCTGGCGGTGAAGGGCATGGCCGAATGGTGAGCCTGTGCAATACTCGCGTGTGCTTTGAAACCGATCGGCCGTTGGCATCCGGCAGTCCCATCGAGTTGTCGATTGCCTGGCCAGCGGCCGGCAACGGCAGCGTGCGGTTCTTCTTGTCGATCACCGGCTCGGTCGTGGCGAATCAATCCGGGCGGATCACGGTCGGGATCAGGCGGCATGCTTTTCGTGCGTGCGCGATGGCGCCCCAGGCGATTTCCCAGCAGGCCTCGCGGTAACGGTCCGGCGATCCCGGGCGCGGGCTTTTCGTCCGAAAGCGCACGACATCCTACGGCGCGGCCGGAGTCAAACGAAACGTCACGGTCAGAAACTCTCTCACGGCGTGAAGCGGGGCGGCTGCCGCAGCCTCGTCATATCCCACGTGAGGCCCGAGTTCCACGCAGGGGGACCGTGTTGATATCAAACGGCTGGCCGGGACGCTCAACCCGGCGTGCCGTCGCGGCAGCCGGAAATTGCCATACGTGTGGTGAGCGCCCGGATATCCGGTCGGGCTGATATCGACTCCTCTCTCCCGGAGCCGCTCGACGCAGGCCCGCCAAGGGCCGACCGGCACGTAATCGTCGGCCGTTCCATGGAAGAGACGAATAGTTCGCTGGTCATAGTACAAATGCGTGGGAATTGATGGGAATAAGATCATAACGGAGGTGAATCTCTGATAAGATGAGGTTCTAAAAGGGCGACGAAGGGGTTGGGCTTCGCGAACCGACCAATCCGCTGGTACGCGTGTCTCGAGTCTGATGGTGACATTCTCGCTATGAGTATCGCTTTGCTTCAAAGTGTGGTCATCGCCATTACCAGCTTGATTCTGGCTCCTGGCTACCTGGTCTACTTTGACGTTGCCCCGAAAGTGATTGCGCTGCTCACTGGAACGGCCTTGGTATTGCTTCTGGTTGCAATCACGGGCTTTCCATTTCCCGGTCCGAAGCGGATGCCGCAGTTTTCCATGCTGTCCGCATGTTATGCCTTCTGGCTGGCACTGGCCACGGCCTTTTCGATCAGGCCCGCCCTTTCCTTTTTGGGAACCGACTGGCGCCGCTTCGGCGGGCTCGAGGAAGGGACCGTCTGTGTGTTCGGGTGGCTCATTGCGGCGGTATGCGCGGGCTGTCTGCCGCGAGTCCTGACCGTGCTGCGCGGCATCGCTGCAGCCGGAGCAGTGAGCGCCTCATACGGAATCCTGCAGTATCTCGGCCGGGACCCGCTGTTGCCTCCAGCCCGTTACCACTTCGGAGAAGGGATCCGCATGGTGGTCCGCCCGCCGGGCACGCTCGGCCACGGGAACTACTTCGCCACCTGGCTGCTGTTCGTGCTGTTTCTCAGCCTTGCTTTGAGGACCTTGACGACGTCGCCTGTCGAGCGCTGGCTGAGTTTGGCAACTGCTTGGCTGGCGGGCTGCGCGATGGTGTTAACGGGCACGCGGGCGGCGGTGGTCGGGTTCGTCATCGGTGTCGCGGTCTGGGCAGTGGTAGAAAGAGTTCGCCCGCGTCGCCGCGCCTCGATCCTGGCGGGGTTCGGAGTGCTTGCGGCAACTTTGTTCTTTTTTTCCCCGGCAGGTCAGCTGCTACGCGCGCGCGCACGGTCCTTTACAGAAGATCCATGGGGCGGGGAGCGCATTGTGCTTTGGCGGGACAGCCTCCGCATGGCGCGACATCATCTCTTCATCGGCTTCGGCCCGGAAGTCTTCACCTCCGAGTTCCGTCGTTATGAATCGCTCGAACTGATCCAAAGCAATCCAGGCGACCGCCGGGTTTCCACAAACAATATGTTCCTGGACGCGTTGGTCGCCGACGGTATACCTGGAATGCTGCTGCTTGCGTGGCTCTGCGGAGCGGGTTTCCGGACAGCCTTTCGCCTCAAACAACCTGCCTTCGCCGCCGCGTTGGCATCCGGCATCATCAGCCAGCAGTTTTCTCCGCTAGTTCTCTCGAATGCTCTGATTCTGTGGACCACGTTGGGGTTATTGGCTGCGTTAGACATGCGCGCTGAGGAATCCATGTCAGTGCAGCTTGAAAGCGGACCAGCCGGCGCAACGGCGGCGAGATGACGGGCAGGCGTATCGTGCCGAGTGGTGCTCGTTGCCGGGATCGGGGCGGCGTGAGGCCGCCCCGCTCCCTCGTCACCTCCTGCTGGTAGCGACGGCAAGCATCTTCACGCGACCGTCAGTTCCACCCACCCCGGGAGCGTCGCGGGCTTGTTGTTCAGAAACACAATCCGCCGCGTCTTGGGAAATGGCAGGTTCGATGCCAGCGCGCGGTTGTATAGCGCGAACTGCTGCAGGATCTGCCGGTACTCGGGATTCGTCGTGTCCAGCCACGAGCTCTTGGCCAGCAAGCCGCCGCCCCAGCCGAGCGCCAGCAAGCACGAGCCGTTTTCCCGGGCGCGCGCCAGCCGCTGCTCCAGTTCTTCGAGGCTTTTGTCCAGCAGAGCCATCCCCGCCATCGCGGCATACTGCCGCTGCAAAGAGAGCAGCCCCGCGGCGTACACATTCGCGGACTCAAACACTTTGGCGCGGTTGAGCGAATCCGGCCAGCGCACCATCCGCCGCACTTCCGGCTCAAGGAAGAAAGTCTTCTCGCTCCAGTCGCCTTCGAACACCGTCCCCGGCGCGGCCATCTCGGCAAACGCCGGCGTGCTCTCTTCGGGCCGCCCGCCGTCCACCGCGCCGCGCGGGCTCTGCTTCCATCCCAGCGCATACTGCCCGCCGCGTGGCTGCAACGTGGACGTGCGCAGCAGATAGATCTTGAACTGCGTGTGGGCAACCGTTCCGGAATCCCCCGCGCTGACAAACCGCATGCGATTCGAGCCCGGCGAGCCGAGCGCGTGATCTTCCACGATCTCCGCGGGACGTCGGGGCGGCCGGTCGCCCTTCACCCGGTCCAGTACTTCTTTCAACATGCCTTCCCGCCAGTGTGCGAACAGCATGCCCGTGCGCAGCGCGCCTTTCAGCGCCGCCCCCGGCAGATAGGCGCCCGAAGGTCCCGCCGCGAAGGTTGGGATGTGCAGACTCTCGCCGGCAGCGCGATTCCAATACGCGGAATACGCCGCGCTTTCGAACGGAATCCGCCGCCCGGCGAAATTTTGCGCGAACCCGCCCCACGAAGCGAAATCGAGCTTGTCCGCCTTCTTCAATTGCGCCAGATAGCCTTCGAGCCGCGGCCCTTTAGCCAGCAGCCGGAAAATGCGCCACTGGTCGAGCACGTTGACATGGTCTTTCCACACCATGTAATCGATGGGCGACAGCTTGCGGCCGTCGCCGACCAGCAGGGGAGTGAGACAGGTCACCCGGTACCGCATTCAGCTCACCTCGGGCAGCGGAATCGATACCGCGAATCCCGCGCGGAATACCGGATGCGCGAATCCGTCGGGCGCGACGTCGGGCGCCGAGCCCCGCAGCGCGGCGCCGGCGTACAGAACCGAGCCCTCCGCCACCATCTGCAGGTGCTTCTTCAATTCACCGTATCCGGCCGGACTCTCGATCCGGCCGGCTCGCTCCATGACGGTGTAATTGCCGCGCGTCCAATCGACCGCATCGGCGGCCGAAGGCGTGAACAGGGAAAGCAGCCACTGTGGCCCGCCGGCCCCTGGCTCCCCGGCCTCCACAATCATGCCCGGCAGGGTGCCTTCGGTGAACTCCGGCATCTGCGCGCGTCCCCATCCGCGCGACCGTTCGCCGCCGAACCCGCTGTCCGCCAGCCACCGGAATGCCGCTTTTAGGGGATCCTGCCAGCGGTCGCGCGCGCCTTCATCGGCGAACGAAACCACCGCCCACAGCCCCGCGCCTGGGCGAAATTCCAGGCAGGCCGTCGAATGCCGTTCGGTTGAACCGGCCAGCCGGTCGACCGCCGCATTCCACCGGATTCCGGTGCGAAACGGACCGCTGCGTCCCGCCGGCATCAGGCAGCCGCTCGGTCCATCGACGGCCCATTCGTTTTCGTCGAGCGGCTGCCCGGCCAGCAACGCGGGAATAATTCCCAGCGGCACAAATCGCGCGCTCTTCCAGCGCACCCGGGCGGCCAGCAATGCCGGCGCCGCAGGAGGCCACAGCGTCCGCGGGGGCACCACGAATCCTATCTCGTCGACGAATGGAAAACACGAGCTGAAACACACGGCCGGAGCGCCGTTACGCGCCGTGGCATCGAGCCATTCCTGCAGCGAGCCCAATCGCGCCAGCGCCGACGTCACCGCGGCATACAGCGAATCGCTGTGGTAGATAAAATCGACCTGGTTGCGCGCGCCCGAATCCGGACCGATGCGCCACGGGCCGGTCGGCCGCAGCTTCACGACCAAACCTGGGTTCATGCCTCTTCTTTCAGGAACCCGAAGGCTGCTTCATTGACCGCGGTCTGGATCGCTCCCAGTGTATCGCCGGCCGCGATCTCTTTCTCTTCCGCGCCGCTCGCGTAGTAGTTTTTTCCGCGCCACACCAGCCGCAGTTTGCCGAAGCTCACCCGGCCGCTGCCGCGCGAGCCGCCGCCGCCGAGCGCGTCGTCTTCCAGCAGCCGGAGCCCTTCGAGCACCCGCAGAAACAGCGGCGCGTCTTCCTCGCACAGCACGTCCATCACGAAGCGCGTCTTGAACCGCGCGCCGGCCGGCACGCGTTCGAGAGTCCGCGGATTCGCCTGCGACGTGATCCGGTCGATCGCGTTCTCGCTTTTCACCTCGGTCAGTTCATCGTCGAGGTTCTCGCGCATCTGCGGCGTGATGCTCTCCGGATCGAGCATCGCATCGAAAACAGCGAGCCGCGCGGGGGTGGCCTGCGTGGTTTCGAGCGTCTCGCCCTGAACCCGCTCCATGCGCCCCGGGTTGCGGCCGAACAGCAGGCAGATCTCGTCGTCCGGCCGGTCGCTCTGGTGGATCCGTACTTCTTGTCCCTTGCGCCGCGATAGGTACACCAGCTCCGTCGGCACCGCCAGCCCGGAAGACTGCTCCAGCAGCGACCGGATTTTGCCGCGCAGCGAACTGCCCGGCACGTACGGCCGTCCGAACGCGTCCTTCACCACCGGATTGTCCGATCCGCCGATTTCCAGCGAGCCTTTGCCCGCTCCGACGTGCAGGCCGGTCTCGCAGCGCAACTCGCCTTCCAGAATCAACTTTCCAATCAGCTTCAGCTCAGTTTGGGACGTGTGGGCGCTCATCGTTTACTCGTTATAGGCCACGATGGCCTCGAAAAGATCCTTGAACCGTTCGTAGCCGCGATTGTCGTTCTTGCGCGTGACCTGAAGCAGCAGCTTCTCCAGTTGATCGAGGCTGCGCAAGCCATGGCGCGCGATTGTGTAAGCCAGCCGGGCGCGCAGCATCACGAACTCGTGCTGCCGCTCGTTTTCCGGCGCGCGGACGGCCCGCCGCACGGCGCTGTAGAGCCGCCGCAACTGGCTCTTGGTGCCGGAATCCATGTCGCGCATGCGGCTCACGATGGCGTGCGCCTGGTTATCGAGATACAGGCTGTCGTTGATCAGCTTGTCGAGCTCGATCTCCGGCGGCCCTTCCGGGCGGCCGCGGTCCCGCCGGTCCCCGCGATCTCCTCGTTCGCCCCGCTCTCCGCCGCCTTCGCGCGGAGGCCGGCCTTCGCGTGGAGGACGGTTCTCCCGGGGCGGGCGTTGCTGCTCTTGTGTCATGCGGTTATCCTTCTGTCACCAGTCTGGCCCACTCCAGGGCCACCAGTCCGGCGGGCCGCAGCTTCACTTCAGCCGATTTGCGTCCCACCAATTCGTTGATCAGGTGCGCTCTCAATTTCTGAAACTCGCGGTCGCGCGTGCCGCTCAGTACCCGGTTGAAGCGCCGCTGAAACCGCCACGTGCGCTGCACCTCGGCGCCGGCTTCGCCATACGCTTCGTGCCGGTAGATGCTCCGCAGTTGATACAGGAACTGGCGCGACATGCGGAAATCATGGATCAGCCGCGTCACTGTGTCCTTCAACTCGGCGGCATCGTTGAGATGCCGCCATTCCAGAATGCGGCCTAACAAAAAGATGCAATCCTTATCGGAGGCCTTGGCCAGATCGAGATTCCGCCCGGCCTCTTCGTACACCGACGCCAGCGGCGTATAGGTCTCGGGCGCCAGCGCGATCGCCATCGAAATGGTCTTGCCTTCCGCGCCTGGATACTCTTTCAGGTTCTCTTCGGTGAAGCGATGGAACAACCGCTGCACTTCCCGCGCCAGCGCGATCAGCGCATCCCACGACCCATACACCGCGAAGTCGTCGCCGCCGGAATACAAAATGCTGACCTTGCGCCAGAATTCGGGCATCGAGCACAATACTTCGAGTTCGCCCGCGAAGAATTGCTTGTAGAGAACCGAAAGGGGCACGTGCTCTTCAATGCTGTGGACGCGCCGCAAGCGCAGCCCGAAGTTGTCGACATCGCCGCGTAACACACCCCAGATCGAGCGGCCTTGCGCGCGTCGGGCCAGCGTCTGCACCGGCGCAGCGCACTTGCCGTCGTCCGACGGCGCCGCGTGCCGCGCCAGCATGATGCCTTCCGGCGAAAGGTTCGAGCTCAGATGCCAGGTGTATTTTCCCTCGCCGGCAACCACCTTGGCGGGATTCTCGGGCGACCATCCCACCGCCGACGCCTCCCGCAGCTTCGCCCCGAGTTCCTTGGCGAAATAGGTGTCCGCCTGGCCGTTGGGGCTGCGGGTAAACGGCCGGAACGCTTCGCCGTTGGAAGCGGCCAGCGGCGCGTTGCGCTTGCGCTGCAGTTCGTCCTGCAGCCTCTTGCGAATTACTGCCCAATCGCCGAGGTTGTCGGTGACGCCCCAGATCAGCCCCACATTGCCCGAGCTCAGTTCGGAAATCTGCCGGGCCGCGGCTTCGAGAAACTGTTCAGCCGGTTCGCGCGCTTCGCCCGGAAGCACGACCAGAAACTGGCCGCCGCCGCTGGAGCCCAGAAGAATCCGCGCCAGTCCGAGTTCGGCCAACAGAGCGCGCGGCAGCACCTCGCACAGCAGCGTGATCCACTGCGACCGGCCCGCCATCAAATCTTCGCCGGCGGAACGCCCGGAACGTCCTTCGGCGGCCCCGGCCAAGAGGAACTCTTCTGTGCCCAGAATCTTGCCTTGAAGCAGAATTTGTTCGGGCATCGGAAGCTGAGAAGCCTTGAGAACTCCTCACTTTAGCACAGATTTCTGAGAATTATGTTCCGCCTGCGCCACTCACCAATATGCCGATTTTCAGGACTGTCGCCGCCGTGTTGTTCCTCATTCCGGTCGCGTGGGGAGGTGGCGGCGCGCCGTCGCCTGCGCCCCGTCGCGCGCCCTCCAAGGTCGCCGCGCAGACCGCGAAATCCGACGCAGAGATCGAAAGCGAAATCCGCGCGAAACTCGCCAAATCGAAAATCGCAACGGATAAATTCCAGGTGCGCGTACAAGGCGGAGTCGCCACTCTGGAAGGACGCACCGACGTCATCCAGCACAAAGGGGTCGCCACCCGCCTGGCCAAAAACGCGGGCGCTGTCGCGGTGAATAACCGCATTCAGATCAGCGACGCGGCGCGCGAGAAAGCGGCCCACAACCTAGCCAGCGGCCGCCGCCGCGCCCAGGTCAAACGCGGAGAGGCGCGCTCCGAGGCGGTGCGCTGACCTTATTCGATATTGACCTGGATGGGGATGACTTCGTTGGTCTGCTCTACCTGAATAGTCAACGTGCCGGGGCGCGCGCCCTCGCGCGCCTGGACCGTCATTACCGCTTTCTCTCCCGCATTCAGATTGACGCGATCGAGTTTGACGTCCACATTCGGAATCCGGCCCAGAAGCGAGATGCTCATCCATCCCGGCGCCGTGTTGGTGAAGGTTACTTGCGCGGCCACCCCCGGTTTGAGCTCAAGGGTGGTCTTATCGGCCTTCACCTTTTGGAGGGCAAAACCGGGGTCCGGCGGAATTGCGGGGGGCGCTGGTGGCGCTACAGAGCGCGGTCCGGGTGCCGGATGCGCGACGCCGAACGGCGTTTTGTGTAATTCCTCCGGATCGATGTACCAATACCACTGGCCGTTTTCCAGTTTCCAGTTGCTGCCAACCGGAACCTTCAAGACCTGCCCGGCGAAGCCCGGAATCGCCACCTGCGTCTCGCAGATCGCCGTGACCTTGGCCCGAGTGAAGTTGTCTGAATATTGGATGTCCTTCAGTTCGTAGCTGAGATATTTCGATTTCTGGGCGTTGTAGTAGATGTCCTTGGAGTCTTCGGCGACTAATGCTTCGCCTTTGCGGAAGTTGCCGTCTACAAAATCCTGGAAAAATTCTTGCGCGCGGGCCCGCAGTGCTTCTTCCACCTGGGCCGGCGGCTTTTCTCCCGGCGTCTGCGCCAGACACAGCCCGGCACACAAACAGAGCGTGGTAAAACGCAGCATGTCAACTATTGTAACGAACGATACTGCCGGCCGATCAGATCGCCGCCACCGGCCAAGGCGATTCGCGAATGATCGCGTAGGCGTTGGCGCGCAGGCGACCAAGCACTCCGGCATGACCGCGTCCGATCACCACGAGACTTGCGTGCGACTCGTCCGCGGCGGTGCGTACTGCATGCGCCACTTCGCCCGTCTCGACCCGGACTTCCCCTTTGGTTCCCAGGCCTTCCCGCAGGTACTCGATGCGGTCGTGCGCTTCGTTGACGACGTGAGTGCGCCATTCCGGATCGAAGTAGAATCCACCAACGGAAACCGTAGACATGGGAATGACATGGACGATGTCCAAATCGGCGCCGTACTCGTGCGCAAAGCCGGCCGCCCATTCCAGCACCGTGCGGCTGTGGGGGCCCAAATCTACGGCGCACAGAACCCGGCGGAAGCTGATCTTCCCATACGCCGGAGCTTCCTCCATGTGCGGGCCCGTCCAGACCGGGCAACCGGCGTCGTGCAGTACTTTCGCGGTTACCGAGCCTAGCAGGAACCGGCGAAACGGGCCGTAGCCATGGGTGGGCATCACAATCAAGTCGCACTTCTCATTGTGGGCATAATCAACAATCTGCTGAGCCGGGTCGCCCTCCTCGACCACCCGTTTGACATTGATTCCCTTGAGCCCATCGCCGAGGAACCGGTCCAATTCGGCTTTGCTTTGTTCGATCGCTTCGTCGGTCACTTCCGGAGACACCACCACAGCGTCGGGGCACCAGTAAGTGGGAATTGGCGGCACGACGTGAAACAACACGAGTTCGGAATGAAAGTGGCAGGCCAAAGCCTCCGCGTACTGGACCGCGCCTTCGCAGCGTGTTGAAAAAGCCACCGGCGCGAGAATCCGTGAGAACGTCAGCATCACCGCACCTCCTCGTTCCACCTTGATTGTAGCACGATACAGGCAAAGCAGACCTTTTTATTCCTGTAGTCGATCTCAGGCGATCGCCGAAGCCGCCAGCTCGGTCTTGTGCCAGGCACCTTCATAGCCGCGCACCAGCCGGATCACGAGCAGGTCGAAGAGGCGTCCCAGCCGGTATCCCAGTTCCTCTTCGGCGTACAATTCCAGGGCATCCGGCTGGAAGCCTTGCTCGCTGACGTAATCCATCACCTTTTGCTTGATCAGGCAAAGGGCGTGGACACACTCGTGCAACGGCATGCTTTCCGCGAAACGGGTCTGACCGACGGCCTCATACTTGGCCGCCAGCTCTTCCTGGTTGCCGGCCGCGAGCCAATAGCCAAGATTTTCCAGCAAAATCTGGCCGCGCTCCCGCAATTCCGCCTCGGGCAACTGCCGCAAATGCATGAAGTCCGGATGGAGGCGAATGTCGCGGATGAAGCGGTCGGTAATCTCATGCTGGTTCGTCTCGATCAGGCGAACGAGTTTACCCGATAACATAACCCTATCCTCCGATATCATCGTAGTCCTGTTCCGCTCTGCTGCCAATAGGTTTCCGCGTGCACGCGAGAGGGCCGGTAGTATGGCGGCCGTTACCAAGGTTGATGGTCCGGAGGGTACCAATGAAAATCTAGTGCGGCGGCGCGGCCGGGGCTATCCTCCGAACTGTTCTATGTGGGGCGCACTCGTTTTCCTGCTCTTTTTTCTGGTAATCGGTCCGGATAGCCGGGAGGCGATCCTGCGGATGGCCGAAGAGGCCCGGCTGCGGGTCGCGGTGGCGGCTCCGCTATCCTATTTCCTGCTGGTGGTTCTCGGCGGCTCGGCTTTGGTCTCGGCTCTCATCATGAGGTTCTGGCCGCGCGCGGAGGATCAGCGTCCGCCCCTGCAAGTCCTGCGCCGGTATCAAGGACACGCCGAAGCGGAGGTGATCCAGGCCACTCGGTACCCGGCCTTCCGCCCGGAGCACGCGGTGGAAGCAAGATGGCTGATCTGGCCGATTCGGGCAAGGCTGAGATGCCTTAAGCTGGCGCGCGGTGTGGGCGGATTCGCCTGGCTCAAACGGTTGGCCGGAGTATAGCGTTCGACGCAGTTCGAATCAGGCAGGCTGGGCGGTTTTGAAAAACCACAGCCAGAAGTACTGCGTGCCCTCTCCGTGCCAGTATCTCATCTCAAAGCCGCAACGCGCGGCCATGTTCCGCATCTCCTGTACATCGAAAGCGACACCGAGCCAGGTGTCGAACCTTTCCTGTTTGGCCGGCCGGCATCCCTGTACCTGAAATTTGAACAGGCGGCCCGGTTTGAGCAGCCGGTGCACCTCCCGCAAATAGCTCTCGATCACCTCGGGGCTCGGAATGTGCTGGAAGACAATAAACGAGAAGGCGAAATCGAAAGGCTGGTCGGGGATCACGCTCAAGTCCATGCCGTTGTTGTTGTAGAAGAACGCATTGGATACCCCGGCCAGGTTGCGCCGCGCAATCCCGATCATCTCGCTGCTGATATCGACGGCGTGCACTTCGCCGAACAGGCGGGCCAACGCTTTGGTCATGCGGCCGGCGCCGCAGCCGATTTCGAGGATGCGCATCCGGCCGGGGTCGTCGCCTTGACAGATATCGGTGATGTCCGTAAGGATGTGCTCGCGCACGTTGATTTCGCCGGTTTCGAAATACTCTTCGTCGCTCCAGTCGTACTTCGCGCTGTTGGTGTAATAGTTGGCGTTCAGGCGCGCGCGGTCGTCCCAATCCGTCCGCATTTTTTCGAGCACATTTTCGGGCCGCACCGGGCCGGCTCTCAACTGTTCGATTTGCGCGCCGATCTGGTGACACCGGTCCAACAATGAGTGCAACTGGGTTTTCAGTTCGTCGCAGCGCGCCGACAACCGGTTCTGCTCCGATTTGAGATGCTGGTACCGCTCCACAAGCCGGGCGTGTTCTTCCAACAAGGCCGCCAAGGTTGCGGGCTCCTTCCGGTTTCGCAACCAGGAGACTACCCGGCCAATTCGAGGCATGACGTTTGTGACGTAGTATAGCAGCGGTCTGTGTAGAGAGCGCCGCGTCAGGCAACGTTGTCCGGCCCGACCCTCTTCCAATGTCCGGAGTTTAGCTGCGTCATCCAGGCGAAACGGTTCGGTTGCAGGTCAGCTCCGGCTGTTTCCGTCGCGACCGGATTTGCAGTTTGTTTAGCCGGAGTTCGTGGTCAGCTGGCCGCGCTGGCAATGGTAGCGCCCAGATCGAACTCGAGCCCGCTTTCACCGGTGTAGGCCGAAAGCACGGCCCCGGAATCGTCCGTGATCGCGGCAATGGCACGGACCCGTTCTTCGTCACGCATCTGCCTGGAAACCGCGCTCATTCCTACGAGGGCGGCAGTGTTTAAGCGCAGGAACTGGCTTCCGTCGGTAAAGCGAATCCTTCGTGTCAGCCTGCTCAACCGGACATTACGGACCCCGGCTTCGCGGAACAACGCCTCCACAAGAGACTCCTCTCCAAAGCCATGGCGGGTATCCACGATTGCGCCAAGATGCCGTTCTGCGACACGGTGGAGTTCGGAGAGAAATGGGAATTCATGGACAGGCCGCCATGTCGCCACCGCCAGCCTGCCACCCGGCAACAACGCGCGCCGCATTTCGAGCACCGCTGCCCGCTTATCGGGAAAGAACTGCAGTCCCTGATGGCAGAAAACCACGCTAAACCGCTCTCCATCGTCGAGTGGTAGCGCCGCGGCATTGCCTTCCCGCCAGTCGATGGCCGGCGCTACACGGCGCGCCACCGCCAGCATTTGAGAATTGACGTCCACGCCGACAACGTGTCCCGACCTCCCAATCCGCTCCTTGGCAAGACGCGCCACAATTCCGGTCCCGCACGCGATGTCAAGAACACGGTCTCCAGGGGAGACATTCACTTGATCGAGAATGGCTTCGGCGAAGGGTCGAAAGAGAGGACCCACCAAGTGCTGCTCGTAGAGGTCGGGGAAACTGGTCCGGTTGAACATTTGAGCCGGAGTCATCGGCACCTCCAACAGTCATCATCGAAGCCGAACCGAATGGATACGGAACGAGGACGACCCATGCAATCGAGCCATGCTAATTGAAAGGCGGACTGTGTGCAACGGTCGCCGGCCGGCCGCAAGATGGTGGCAAAGTGGCGCTGGAAGAATGCGCCGATGGGAAAGGACACAGCGCCAAACCGGCGTCATCGAATTGCAACGTATGCCGGACGGATCGCGCGTGCGCAGAATTCGCTCCATGCGAAAATAGATTCGAGTGATCGTTATCGATGGCATTTACTATGCCCTGACGCTCGGCGCGGCGGGTTTGGTGGTGGCGTGGCTGGCCGGGATCTGGTTTTCCGTCCCCTTATGGCTGCTGGCGCTGTTCTGCCTCTATTTTTTTCGCGATCCCGAGCGGACTATTCCGCAGGGACCGGTGGCGGTGTCTCCGGCAGACGGCAAGGTGGTTGCGGTGGTCCCGGAGAGCCCGACCGCGCGGCGCGTCAGCATCTTCCTGAATATCTTCGATGTCCACGTGAACCGCGCGCCGATCGGAGGGACCATCTGCAACGTGGAATATAAGAAAGGCAAATTCCTGGTGGCGAGCAAAGAAGCTGCTTCCGGCGACAACGAGCAGAATGTGGTGACGGTGGAGGGGGACGGCACGTGCGTCGTCTTCAAGCAGATCGCGGGGCTGATCGCGCGGCGCATCGTGTTCGACAAAAAGCCGGGCGATCGTGTCAGCACGGGGGAACGGGTGGGGCTGATCAAATTCGGCTCGCGGGTGGACGTGCTGCTCGGGCCGGAATGGGAGATTCTGGTGCGGCCGGGGATGCGGGTGGCGGCCGGTTCGAGCGCAATCGCGCGGCGCATCGACCGGGAAGAGGCTCATGGCGCTTAAAGACCGTTTGGTGGATCCCAGCTCGCCGGACCGGCGTCCGCGGCGGGCCGCATACGCGTTGCCTACCTTATTTACAGCGGGCAATATTTTTCTGGGCTACATTTCGATTCTGCGTTCGTTTCGGGGAGCGATGCTGGCCGCCTCGGGCGCTCCGGGCGCGGCCGACCACTTTGCCATTGCGGCGCGGGCGATCGGAGCGGCCGTGGTGCTGGACGGATTGGACGGGCGCATCGCGCGCATGACCAACACGACCTCCGATTTCGGCCGCGAGATGGATTCGCTGGCGGATGTGATCAGTTTTGGGATTGCGCCGGCGGTGCTGGCGTTTGCGTGGGGCGTGCAGTTCATCGACCCGACGCTGTCTCCGGATATTCGCGGCCAGATTTTCAACGCAGGGTATTTCGTGGCGTTCCTGTTTCTGTTGTGCGGCGCGGCACGGCTGGCGCGCTTCAATATCCAGAAGAATCCGGTTCCGAAAAATCCCGGCAGGCCGGACCGGAAATATTTTGTCGGCCTCCCGATTCCGGCGGCGGCCGGAATGGTCGCAGCCGTGGTCTATTCGTGGGATTCCGAGCCGCTGGTGTGGTGGCCGGCGTCGGTGGTCTGGCTGGGCTTGTTGCTGTTGCTGGGTTTCCTGATGGTGAGCACGTGGCGGTATTACAGCTTTAAAGGCATCAATCTGAACAAGGCGTACTCGCCCCTGATCATTATTTTGCTGGGCGGGTTGATCTACGCGATCTGGAATTACTCGCAAATCGTGTTTGTAGCGCTGGCGGTGGCATACGTGGGCAGCGGGATCGTGATCCGGATCGGCGGGATCGTGCGGAGGCGAATGCGGCACACTCCGCCGCACACGCCCGCGGAGCACCCCGTTGGGTAGCCGCGCGACGATCGCGCTGGTGGGCAGCGAGAGTCTGCTCGGGCGCGAAATCCGGGACATTGTGTCGACGTCCGCGCCGGAGATCGACCTGCGGCTTCTGGCGGCGGATGAGGAGCAGGCGGGCACGCTGACTCGGGTGGGCGATGAACCCACGTTTGTCGGGGGCCTTTCGGCGGAAAACCTGGCCGGAGCCGGAGCGGTATTTCTGGCGGGCTCGGCGGAATCGAGCCGGCGCGCCCTCGAACTGGTGGGCGGCTCGGTTCCGGTGATCGACCTGACTTACGCGGCGGAAGAAGATCCGGAAGCGCGATTGCGCGCGCCCGTGCTGGAGGCCGGTGAGGCGCCCGACGCCGGGGGACTCCACGTGATCGCGCATCCGGCGGCGATCGCGCTGGCGTTGTTTTTGCGGCGGCTGCAAACGCAAGATCCGATCCGCCGGGTGGTGGTTCAAATTCTGGCGCCGGCCAGCGAGCGCGGAGCGGTGGCGGTGGAGGAACTGCAACAGCAGACCGTAAACCTGCTGTCGTTCAAGGCGCTGCCGCGCGCAATCTTCGACACGCAGCTGGGGTTCAACCTCCTGGCTCGCTACGGCGAAGAGGCCCCGGTGGCGCTCGAGGAATCAGAACTGCGCATCGAGCGGCATTTGGCCACCCTGCTGGACCTGCCGGGAGAAGGCGAAGGCGCCCCGATGCCGTCGCTACGACTGATCCAGGCACCGGTGTTTCACGGCTACAGCATTTCTGCATGGGTGGAGTTTGAATCGAATCCCGGAGTGGAGGCGCTGGAGAGCAGTCTGAGCGCCGATTCGATCGAGGTGCGCGGCGGCGAGTTCGAGCCGCCTACGAACGTCGGGCAGGCCGGCCAGAGCGGCATCGCGGTGGGGGCAATCGTGCCGGACCGGAATGCTGCGGAAGCCTGCTGGTTCTGGATTGTGGCCGATAACCTGCGGCTGGTGGCGGAAAACGCGGTGGCGGTGGCGAAGGAAGTGGCCGGATGAAGCGGCTGGCTGCGGTGGCCTCGCTCTCCTTCTCGATTGCCGGTTGCGGATATCACGTGTCGGGACATGCCGACCTGCTTCCAGTCAATATCAAGACCATCGCGGTTCCGGCATTCGGCAACGCGACCACGCGGTATCAGCTGGCGCGCCTGCTGCCCGAAGACATCACGCGGGAATTCATTGCGCGCACGCGTTACGCGGTGGTGGCCGACCCGGCCCAGGCGGATGCGGTGCTCAGCGGCGCAATCTTGAACGCGGCCGCGTACCCGACCACCATCGATCCGGCATCCGGGCGCGCCAACGCGGTGCAGATGATCGTGACTCTGCAGATCACGCTGACCGACCGGCACACCGGCAAGACTCTGTTTAGCCGCCCGGCCGCGGAGTTCCGGCAGGTTTATCAGATTTCGTTGGATCCCACGAAATACTTTGACGAGAGCAGCACGGCGATGATCCGGCTGAGCCGGGATGTGGCGCGCAACGTGGTCAGCTCGGTCCTGGAGCAGTTCTGAGCGATGACTCCGGGTCAATTGCTTGCGCGCCTGAAGAAGAACGAGCTGCCGCCGGCGGTGTTGCTGCTGGGGCCGGAGGCGTATCAGCGGCGGCGGCTGAAAGAGGCGCTCGCGGCCGCGTTCCCGCAGGACGCCATGGCGGAACACGACCTGAACGAAACATCGCTGGCCGCCATTCTGGATGACGCGCGGGCGCTGTCGCTGTTCGCGGCCGATCGCTTGATCTGGGTCTTGAATGCCGAAGCGGCGTTGCCGCGCGGCCGTTCCGAAGACGATGGCGAAGGTGAAGCGCCGGCGGGCGACGCCGGCGAACTGGCGGCGTACCTGAAGAACCCGACCCCCGGCGTGAGCCTGGTATTCGAAGCCATGCGGTACGACTTCGAAGGAGACGACAAGCGCAAGCAGGAGCGGGTGCGCAAGTTCTTCTCCGCGGTGCCGGACGTGGTGGAACTCCGCCGCTTCGCGGCGCACGAAGCGCGCGCGGAAGCGGAAAGCCTCATGCGGAGTGCGGGCTTCCGCATGGATCCGGCCGCGCTCGATTTGCTGGTGGATGCGCTGGGCGCCGATGTGGCGCGCATTGCGGTAGAGATCGAGAAGCTCGGGCTCTACAAGGGTCAGGGCACGGTAGGGGTCGAGGAGGTGGCCGCGCTGGTGCCGGACGCGCGCGCGACGACGATCTTTGCGCTGGTAAACGCGCTCGGCCGCAAGGACCGCGCGAAATCGCTCGAAGTGCTGGACACGTTGACCAAAGAAGGCGAATATTTGCCGCTGGCGCTGGCGTTTCTTTCGACGCAGTTCCGGATGGCGCTGGTGGCGCGGGAAGCCGGCTTAAAAAGTTCGCAGCAGATTCAGGGGTACTTTTCGCGGCAGGGCGTGCCGATGTGGGGATCGCGCGCCGAGCAGGTCTACCAGACGGTCTCGAAATTCAGCAAGTCGCAACTGGAGAACGCGCTGAAGCTGATCTTTCAGGCGGACCGCGGTCTGCGCGACGCGCGGCCGGACGACCGCATCGTCATGGAGCGGTTCGTTCTGGAGTTGACGGGCTGACTACTGCGCGAGCGCTTTGACGCGCAGGTGCAGCTTGGATTTGTATCGGGCCGCGGTGTTCTTCTTGATGAGGCCGATTTTGGCAGCGCGGTCAATAATGGAGAAGGTCTGGGGCAGCAACTCGCCGGCCTTCTGGGCATTCTTGTCTTGCAGGGCGCGGCGCATGGAGCGGATTTGACGCCGCAGACGCATCTTGCTTTTGCGATTGAATTCCGTGCGCCGCTCCGTCTGGCGCACCCGCTTAAGGGCGGAATACGTGTTTGCCATCTTGGAGTTACCAGAATACCGCAACCCGGGGTGCGGGAGCAACCGGAGCGGAAGGCCGAGCTCGGCGCGGTTCCCCACGGCTATAGTACGATACGAACAGGAGCGTGATCTGAGAACGGCTAATACCGAGGAAGTCACACAATCCGCCGGCACTCCCACGTGGCTGATCGCGGTCCGCGCGGCGGAATCCAAGAAAGCGACCGATATCAAAGTACTGGATCTCACCGGCATCACCTCGTTCGCCGATTTCTTTGTCATCTGCACGGGAGCGAACCAGCGGCAGATTCAGGCGATCAGCGATGAAGTCGGCCTGCAACTCAAGCAGGAGGCGGGGGAACTGCCGACCAGTGTTGAGGGATACAGCCAGGCCGAATGGGTGCTGGCCGACTACGGCGATCTGCTGGTGCACATCTTTTCGCCGAAGGCTCGTGAGTACTACAGTTTGGAACGGTTGTGGCGCGGCGCCAAGGCGCTCGAGATTCCGGCGGCCTAGCAGCCGCAAGGCTTGAAAATCTACCTGTACTTTATCGGGCGGCCGAAGGATGCGCATGCCAACGAGCTGGCCGCTGATTTCGTCAGCCGGATCAGCCGTTACGTTCCGGCGGAAATGCGCGAAATCCGGCCGGATCGCGTGGACTTGCGGACCAAGCACCCGAGCGCGCAAAAGATCCTGCTCGATCCGGCCGGCAAGACGATGGATTCGGCCGGATTTGCGGCGTACCTGGCCGTCGCGGAACGCGAGGCGCGGGACTTGGTGTTCGTCGTCGGGGGACACGATGGGCTACCTGCCGGCTGGGCAGCGCGCGCCGACCGCCTGCTGTCGCTCTCGCCGATGACATTCCCGCACGAACTGGCGCGGGTGATGCTGGCGGAGCAGATCTACCGGGCGTTCGCAACCTTGCGAGGCCATCCATACCCGCGCTAACGTTGTTCTTGCATGTCGTGGTTTAAACGGGACAAGCCGGCCGGCGCCAAGCCGCAGAGCGTGGAGGAAGGGGAGCGCCGTGTCCGCACCGAGGGGCTGTGGCAGAAATGCGAAGGCTGCCGCCAGATCATCTGGAAGAAGGATCTGGAAGCCAATCTCAACGTTTGTCCCAAGTGCGGACGCCACGGCCGTATGGACGCCGCGGCGCGGCTCAAGCTCCTTTGCGATGACGGCGCGTATCTGGAATTCGACGCGGGCCTGACGTCGTCGGACCCGCTTGGTTTTGTGGACAGCAAGCCGTACCGCGAACGCCTGGCGGAGATGCAGGAGTCCACCAGTCTTTCCGACGCCTTGATTTCGGCGGCCGGCAAACTGGACGGCCGCCCCGTTCATCTCTGCGCGATGGAGCCGCGGTTCATCGGCGGCAGCATGGGGTGTGTGGTGGGCGAGAAGATCACGCGCGCCATCGAACGCTCGATCGAAAAACGCGTTCCCCTGATTATCATTTCCGCGTCGGGCGGCGCGCGCATGCAGGAGGGCGCAATCAGCCTGATGCAGATGGCGAAAATTTCCGCTGCGTTGATGCGGCTCGACGAAGCCCGATTGCCGTACATCAGCATCCTGACCGATCCGACCACCGGCGGCGTAACCGCCAGCTTCGCCATGCTGGGGGACTTGAATATCGCCGAACCGGGGGCGTTGATCGGCTTCGCGGGGCCGCGCGTGATTGAGCAGACGATTCGCCAGAAACTGCCCGAGGGCTTCCAGCGCAGCGAGTTTCTGCTCAAGCACGGCATGCTGGACGCCGTGGTGCCACGCCCGGAGTTAAAGCCGTACGTCGCGAAAGCATTGAAATTCTTAGCCGGATAACTCGCCTCTTGTGAACTATCCTGATTCCGTCCACTTCCTGTACGCACTGGGCAATGAGCTCAAGACCGCCAAGTTCGGGCTGGAACGCATTCGCACGCTTCTCGACGCGCTCGGCAATCCGCAGGACCGCTGCCGGTTTGTGCATGTGGCGGGCACCAATGGCAAGGGTTCGACGTGCGCCATGATCGAAGCGGCGCTGCGTGCGGACGGCCGCCGCACCGGGCTGTTTATCTCGCCGCACCTTCAGGAACCCACGGAGCGCATTTCGATCGAAGGACGGCCGGTCAGCGTCGAGCTGTTCACCGATGCCTTCAACCGGGTGCACGAGCTCGCGGAAAAGCTGCTGGACGCGGGCAAGATCGACCTGCACCCGACCTACTTCGAAACCGTGACCGCGATGGCGTTCCTGATTTTCGCGGAGGCCCCGACCGACATCGTGGTGCTCGAAGTGGGGCTGGGCGGCCGGCTCGATTGCACCAACGTGGTGCATCCGGAAATCTGTGTCATCACCCAGGTGGATTTCGACCATGAAAAGTTTCTCGGGATCAGCCTGGAATCCATCGCCGGAGAGAAGGCGGGCATTTTGAAGCCGGGTGTGCCGGCGGTATTTTCGCGCCAGAGGCCGGAGGTGAATCCAGTGCTGGACGGGCGCGCCGAGGCGCTGGGGATTTCGGTCTGGCGCACGAAAGACTGGGCGATTTCGGAACTGGAAATCCACCCGCGCGGCAGCCGGTTCCGGCTCACCGGCCCCGGCGAGTGCCCGAAAACGCTGCGGATCGATTGTCCGCTCGCGGGGGATCACCAGGTGGAGAATGCGGCCACTGCGGCGCTGGCGCTGGTGCGGCTCGGGCTGCCGGACCGGGTGATCGAGCAGGGAATTGCGCGCGCGGTCTGGCCGGGGCGGTTGGAACGTCTGTCGGAGAAGCCGGAAATCGTCATTGACGGGGCGCATAATCCGGCCGGGGCGCGGGCGCTGGCCGCGTATCTGGACCGGTTCTATTCCAAGCGCCGCGTCCGGATGATCTACGGCGCCATGCGAGACAAGGCGGTGGAAGAGGTCTGCGGGATTCTGTTTCCGCGCGCCCAGCAGGTGATTGCCACGGCGCCGCAGCAGCCGCGGTCTCTCAATCCGGAAGCCATTCTGCAACTGATCGGGCATCCTCACATGCGCACCGCGCCCGGCCTGCATGAAGCGCTGGAACTCGCGCGGGCCGAAGCCGAACCCGAAGACGCGATCTTCATCACCGGCTCGTTGTATCTGGTCGGCGAGGCGCGCGCTCTCTTCGGGCGGAAACGATGAGTTTCGCGCGATCGCTGCTGTTCTCCACTCCGCTGCTGGCGCTCGCGACCGTGGTGATGGGGCTCGGCTCCATGGCGGCCTCGCTGTTCGATTCCTCGGGAACGTGGCAACACAATCTGGCGCGTCTTTGGGCGCGGATGCTGCTGGCAGTGAGCTTCATGCGGGTGGAGATACGGGGGCTTGAGCAGCTCGATCCGCGGGCGAATTACGTGTTCGTCGCAAACCATTCGAGCTACATGGATATCCCGGCGCTGCTGGCGCGGCTGCCCTACCAGTTCCGATTTTTTGCCAAAAGAGGGCTGTACAAGATTCCGTTTCTGGGCTGGCACCTGCATCGCGCCGGACACCTGGCGGTGGACCGCTCGAACGCGCGGAACTCGCTCAACAGCATGAGCGCGGGCGCTCGGATTGTGGCCGAGCGCGGGATTTCAGTGCTGCTGTTTCCGGAGGGCGGGCGCACGAAGGTGGGGCTGCGGGAGTTCAAGGAAGGCGCGGCGTACATTGCGATCAAGGCCGGGGTGCCGGTGGTGCCGGTGGCGATCGCGGGCATGCGCGAATTGCTGCCGATGGGATCGATCCACCTCCGTGCCGGACGCGCCGAACTGCGGGTTGGCTCGCCCATTTCGACTGCCGGACTGACGCTGGCGGATCGCGAAGAGCTGACCCGGCGGATGCACGGGGATATCCAGCGGCTGCTGGCCGCTGCTCCGTAACGTCGAGAGTGAACTGCGTGCGGGGCACAAGGAAGGGCGGACCCTTGACCCGATCGCGGCCGACCTCAGAGCCGGCGATATCCAGCCATGGGCAGAGGCCTTGGTCCAGCAGCGAAAGGAGAACCTCGGCAAAGCCCCCGAAAACGCTCGCTTATATAGCTGGCAAGCGGCGCCCGGGAATAATCCTGCCGAACTGGGCTAGGCCGCGGCCCCGGCGCTCTGGGCTTCCACAGTGTAGAGCGGATCGAATTCGGGGAGCCCCTCGCGCCTGGCGCCCATCCAGCGCATGACGTAGACCACACGCGGATCCGTAAGGCCCGCCGTGATCCAATTCGGAATGACTTCCAACAGGCCGTGCGCCGCGACATCTTTGTAGTAATCGATGTCCGGCTCGATCTTTACGCAGGAGACCGGGTTGCCATCGGAACCGATGAACGCCGCGGTATCGCGGCCATGGAACGTGAGTTGGACATTGGCCATATCGAATTGCGTCTGCTTGTAGCTCTCGGTGGCCCCGCTGTGACCCCAAGCCTGAGGATCGAATTCCTGGGAGAAGCCGTGGCCGACGGCGGCGCGCACGTCGGGAAGGATGGCCTGGTCTACATAGCAGAAGAACCGGTCCTGATGAAAGACCCGGTCCAGGTTGGCGAGCCAGTTCTGATCCTTGAAGTCGCCGGCGGGCCAGGCGACGTTCCAGTAGTAGTCGAGAGGACATTTGCCGGAAGGCAGGCGCATCTCCGCGAGCGCCGTCATGATGTTGAGAAAGCAGGCAAGCGGAGCCGGCCGGCGTTCGATCACCTCGCTGTATTTGTCCGCCGCGACGGCCTCGTTTTCGCAGCCGCGGGCGATGATTTCGGCCACGCCGCGCCGGAACTGTTGTAACTTGGCCCACGTAGCGTTGGCGAATTGCGGTGTTGCGTCTTTCTCCAGGAACATCAGGGAGAGATCGACGGGCGTCTCGTCGGTGACGTGGACCGGGTACCAGGCGGCGTCCTCATAACCCTTTGCGTTTCCGATGACGGTGTACTGATCGAACAGATTATCGAAGAACGGCACGGAAAGGGCGGCGGACGGGCCGGTGATGCTGAAACGGAGAGTTTGTTGGCCGCCGTTTGGAGAGCGTCCGTCCCGGGTCTGAGCCGTCCATTTGAGGTTGGCTGGAAATAACCGGCGCGCTCCATCGTAGGCGTGCAGAACGATTGTTGCTGTATCCGGCATTTGAAACCTCCCGGCCTGCGCTTGCGGCAGGGGCCGCCCGCCGCGAAATCCGGAGCCGGACCTATGTTACGCTTTTTCGTGCGCCGATGGTTCACAGTGTTCGGTAGCCGGCGAATTTGACGACCGCCGGAGCCGATGTCGTTAGCTTTTCAAGTTGTCCGGTTTTATTAACACGTCAGTTGTCCGGTTTTGGTTTTAGGCGGCGCGAGCCGCCTTGGTTTTGGGTTTGGGGGAAAGGGCAGCCGTCGCCGCCGTCGCGGTGG
>Ga0209062_1000654_pt1 | contig 90788 bp, 86 predicted proteins | sample Coa_R2_2_FD_187158 | JGI IMG/M metagenome (GOLD analysis project Ga0209062, IMG submission 187158) | Surface soil microbial communities from Centralia Pennsylvania, which are recovering from an underground coalmine fire - Coalmine... | ecosystem: Environmental > Terrestrial > Soil > Unclassified...
CGTTCGTCTACCGGATCAACATGCGCGATCCGAATTCGCTGTTCGTGGCGCAGCGCTTCCCGATCTTCAACAAGGACGTGATCTACGTCTCCAACGCGCCGCTGACCGACCTCCAGAAGGTGATGGAGATTTTCAACCTGGCGGTGTCGCCGGCCGCCTCGGCCGCGTCGGTCTATTCGGTCACGAAATAGCAGGAGGCGCGAGGCCGGCGACGAGCGGATTGGGGCTCGCTTCCTCCGGCGTCTTGCCGGTCTCGTCGGGCGCGATCGCCTCCGCTTCGATCTCGACCTCATAGTCGCCGACCAGCGCGCCGGCTTGAACCAACGTGTTGGCCGGCAGGACGTTGGCGAAGACGCGGCCATGCGCGCGCGAGACAGAATCCCACTGGCCGATGTCGCGAAGATAGATGCGGGTGCGGACGACGTCTTCGATCGCGCCGCCGAGCGCGGCGAGAGAGGCGGCGATCTTGTCGAGGATATAGGTCGTCTGCGCGCCCGCGTCGCCCGGGGCGACAACGCGATCGGCGCCATGCGTCGCCGTGGTGCCGGAGACGAAAATCCTGTCCTTGACTCGCACAGCGCGGCTATAGCCGGCGACCGGCTCCCATTGGCTGCCCGACGAGACGCGCAAGCGGCCAGGCCGGCTCGGCGCAGGCTCCGCTTGGTACGTCCTCGGCGCCTCGCCGAGATGATGACTGAGGTCGCCCGAGGCGGTGAGATAAGGCGGCTGGCGATACTCGTCGCCGCAATCGCCGGGAATGGCCTTGCTCGCGCGAAAAGCCTCCTCGAGAAGGGCGCGATCGTCGCCGTCCAGCGCAAAATCGAAAACGGCGAGATTGTCGGCGCGATGCTCGCGCTCGGTAATCCGCGCGCCAATAATGATCGCGGCGACGGCGGTGTGGTCGAGGACCCAGCGGGTCGCGACATTGGCGATCGAGACGCCATGTTTTCTGCCGATTTTCTGCGCCGCCGCCAGGATCGTCTGCAGCGCCGGCCAGCCGCCGGCAGCGTCGATAAAGCGCTTGTATTTCGCGCGACTCCAGTCGGCCGGCGATTCCGGCTGAGGCTTGTCGAGCCACGCCTCGGATAGGAAACCGCCGCCCAGCGTCCCATAAGCAAGGAGCCTTACGCCGGTGCGTCGGCACAGTTCGGAGAGCGGCCCGGCGGCGCGTCGATCGATCAGCGAGAACGAGATCTGATTGCTGACGATGTCCGCGCCGTCGGCGAGCGCGAGCGCGAGATGCGCGGCGTCGAAATTGGTCACGCCGATCGCTTTGACCAAGCCTTCCTGCTTGAGCGCTTTCAATTCATGCAGCGCGTCGAGCCAGGCTGGATGTTCGAAACTCCACCAGTGGAGTTGCAGCAGATCGATTCGGTCGACGCCGAGCCGATCGAGCCGCTCTTGGACGCCGCGGCGCACGATGTCCCTCGTCATCGGACCTGGCGGCGGGCACCATTTGGTGAAGGCGAGCGGCCGTTTTTCGGCCTCCCGATAGCGCGCCAGCAGCCGGCCGGCGATCAATTCGGCGCTGCCGTAATGATCGGCCATATCGAACGTATCAAAGCCGGCCTCGGCATAGGCGCCGAGCGCGCCGGCGGCGGCGTCGGCGTCGAGCGTCGCGCCGTTCTTTTCAAGATCCGCAACCTGCCAAAGGCCGCAAATCAGACGGCTCGCGTCCAGGTCGCCGATCTTGGTTCGATCAGGTCTTTTCGCCATCGAGCCTCTCGTCCTTGACGGCAAAGGAGGGTTGCGCCCTTTGCGCCGAAAGCCCGGCGAGATGGCGCGAGACGATCTTGACCTCGCCCAAAATGCCGCGCGGCCGCCACAGCAAGATTGCGCAAAGCGCGAGCCCGATCAGGACGATCTGCAGCGACGCCGCGCGAGCCTGCTCGCCGGCTGGAAAAATTGCGGCGATCGCGCCGCCCGAAATGGCCCACACCGCCCAGACGACGATCGCGCCGAGCACCGCGCCGCGATTATTGCCGGAGCCGCCGACGATCAGCATCGCCCAGACTTGGAAGGTCAGAGTCGGCTGATAATTATCGGGCGCGATGAAGCCGATGAAATGGGCCTGCGCCGCGCCGGCCAGTCCCATGATCGCGCCGCCGACGGCGAAGGCCTGCAGCCGAAATCGGATCGAATTCTTGCCCAGCGCCAGAGCCGCCGCCTCGTCCTCGCGGATGGCGCGCAAGACGCGGCCCCATGGACTGCGCAGAAGACGCTCGAGCGAGAGATAAAGCATCAATACGACGCCGGCGAGCAGCGCGAGATTGAGAAACCCGAACTCGAGCGGCTCGCCGGCATAGGACGCGAAGGGGCGAGGAATGAAGCCGATGCCGAAGGGTCCGCCTGTCAGGCTCTGCAAGTTCAGCATGCAGAGGTGAATGACCACCGCCGCGCCGAATGTCGCAATGGCGAGATAATCGGCGCGCAACCTGATCGTCAGCGCGCCGAGAAGGAAGCTCAACAGCCCGGCGATCACCGCGCCCCCGAGCCAACCGATCGCGATCGGCAGATCGAAGCCTGCGAACCGACCCGGCGCAGCCGGCGTCGTCAGCAGCGCCGAGACATAGGCCCCGATCGCGACGAAGCCGGCCACGCCGACATTGAACAGGCCGGTCTGGCCCCATTGCACATTGAGCCCGAGGCACACGATCGCGTAGATCAGCGCCGTCGTCATGAAGAATGCGCCATAGCTCAGGAGAGCGCCGATCATTCCGGTCTCCCGAAGAGGCCGCTCGGGCGCAGCAGCAAGATGGCGACAAGAATGACGAACGCGACGGCGGCGCGCCATTCGGCGCCGATCAGGCGCACCGTGATCGATTCGGCAAGACCGACGATCAAGCCGCCGAGCAGCGCGCCAGGCGCGCTGCCGATGCCGCCGAGAATGGCCGCGGCGAAGAGCGGCAGCAAAAGATCAAGTCCCATCGTCGGCCGGATCTGTACGAGCAGTCCGACCATGATTCCGGCAATCGCGGCGAGGCCGGCGCCGAGAATCCAGACGATTCGGACGATTTTGCGGATGTCCACGCCGGCAAGGCCGGCGAGCTGCGGATTTTCGCTCGTCGCGCGCATGGCGCGGCCGATCGCCGTCTTTGCGATGAGAAAGCGCATGGCGACAACGACGATCGCCGCGACGCCGAGACACAGCAATGCGTCCGGCGTCGCTCGCACGCCGCCGAACCGCAGCGCGATCTGCAAGCCCTCCGCGTAGTAAGCGGGCCGCGACGTGAAGATGAATTCGAGCAGATTGCGCAAAGTGAGCGCCGCGCCGAAACTCGCCATGACCAGGATGATGATCGCGCCGCCTTTTGCGCGCAGCGGCCCGAACAGGAGCGCGTCGACGAGGAGCGCGAGCGCGGCGGTGAGAGCGATCGCGCCGAGCGCGGCGATCGGCAAGGACCAGCCGAAAGAGAAAGGGCCGATCGGCGTCGCAAGACTCGGCGCGAGGACGCCGAGAAAGCCGCTGACCGCGAGCGCGAAATAAGCGCCCCAGGCGATGAACTCGCCATGCGCGAAATTGGCGAAGCGCAAGATCGAGTAAGTCAAGGTGACGCCGATCGCGCCGAGGCCGATCATGGCGCCGGCGACGAGCCCGTCGATGACGACTTGCAGGCTCATGCCCCCGCCTTCGCCGCGCCGAGATAGAGTTCGGCCACGATCGGATCGTCGGCGAGTTCCGCCGCCGAGCCTTCATGCCGCGCTTCGCCTTCGACGAGAATGACGGCGCGGCTCGCGACGGCCAACGCGGCTTTGACGTTCTGTTCGACGAGTACGATGGTCACGCCGGTCGCGTTGATCGCCTGCAGCCGGGCGAAGACCTCCGCGGCGATTTTCGGCGAGAGTCCGGCCGAGGGTTCGTCCAGAATCAGCAGCGAAGGCGCGACGATCAGCGCCCGCGCCGCGGCCAGCATCTGGCGTTGGCCGCCGGAGAGCTGCCCGGCTCGCCGGCTGGGGCGCGCGGCGAGGTCCGGAAACATGGCGTAAAGCTCGTCGATCCGCCGCGCCCGCACATTGTTCGGCAGAATGTCGGCGGCGAGGCGCAGATTCTCTTCGATCGTCAGCGTCGCGAACACGTTCTCGGTTTGCGGGACGAAGGCGAGGCCACGCCTGATTTTTTGGTGCGGCGGCGAAAAGGTCGAGTCTTCGCCATTGATCAAGACCGCGCCGGCATGGATCGGAACCAGGCCCGCTATCGCCTTGACCAAAGTCGATTTGCCGGCGCCGTTCGGACCGAGAAGGACGACGAACTCGCCGGCGCGAACGTTGAGATCGACGCCGCGCACGATCGGCAAATCGCGCTCGTAGCCGGCGACGAGCGCGCGGGTCTCCAATGCCTGGGCGGTCATGCGGCTTCGCCGAGATAGGCGGCGACGACGTCAGGATTGGCCGCGACCGCCGCCGGCGCGCCTTCAGCCAAGAGGCGGCCTGACGCCATGGCGACGACGCGGCCGCAGAGGCGGCCGACCATGTCCATATTGTGCTCGATCAGCAGGATCGTCTTGCCGTCCCCGTTCAACATCCGAAGGCGGTCGATAATCAGTTCGAGCAGCGCCGGGTTGACGCCCGCGGCCGGCTCATCGAGCAGGATCGCTTGCGGATCGGCCATCAGAATGCGGGCGAGTTCGAGCAGCTTGCGCTGGCCGCCGGATAGGACGCGGGCCGGCTCGTTTTCGAGCCGCGACAGCGTGACGAAATCGAGCAAGGCGCGCGCTTTATCGACGGCGCGCCGTTCTTCGGCGGCGACGCGGCCGGGCTGAAGAAAATTCATGGCGATCCGTTCGCCGGTCTGGTTCTGCCGGCCGGTCAGCACGTTCTCGAGCACGGTCATGGCGGCGAAAGGGCGCGGGATCTGAAAGGTGCGGCCGACGCCAAGCCTGAGCCGGCTGTCGGGGCCGGCCGTCGAGACATCGACGCCGCAGATGCGGATCCTCCCCGAACTCGGCCGCAAACTGCCGGCGAGCAGGTTGAACAGAGTGGTCTTGCCGGCGCCGTTCGGGCCGATCAGGCCGACCATTTCGCCGTGCTCGAGCGCGATCGACACGCCGTCGACCGCGCGCAGGCCGCCGAATTCCCGAACCAGACCGCGCGCCTCGATCAGCGGCGCCTCGCCGGTTTTCGAAGCGGCCTGAGCCTGCTCGGACATCGTCGCGCAACCCGCTGTTGATCCAAAATCTTCGGCCACCCTATAGTGCCGCCATGGCGGCGCAAGAAGCAGATCCCAACCCCTCCGCGGCGGCGGACGATTCGTTCGATCTCTACGATCTGCGCGTCGAAGTCGTCGCGCCGGAGGGCGGCAAGATTTTCTGCGGGGCCAAGCCTGGCGATTATTTCGAATTGCGGGGCGAGATGTTGCATCTGCCGGCGGGCCAAGGCTTCTCTATCTATTCCTTGGCCGCTTTGCTGCCGCTCCTGCCCGCCAAGCAGCGCCCGACTCATCGCAACGATTGGATGACGAGCGACGCCGAGGTCGCCTGTCCCGATCCCAATTGCTCGACTCGCTTCCGCATCACGCGGATGGGCTTGCGCCGCTTCCGCCATGGCGAGACCACCTCCGTCCCGCGCGGCGAGAGGTGAGCGGATGGAGCGATTTCGCCTCGCGCCGGACTACGATATTTCGCGGGTGATCCGCGGCGGCTGGCAGATGGCGGCCGGACACGGCGCGCAGCGAAGCGACGATCCGATCGCCGACATGATCGCCTTCGCCGATTCCGGCGTGACGACGTTCGACTGCGCCGACATCTATACAGGCGTCGAGGAGCTGATCGGGGCGTTTCGCCTGCGCTACCGCGAGCTGCGCGGCGAGGAGGCGGCGCGGCGCATCGGCGTACATACCAAGTTCGTGCCTGATCTCGACCTTCTGCCGCGCATTCAAAAGCGCGACGTCGAGCGCGTCATTGATCGCTCGCTGCAACGGCTGCGCATGGAGCGGCTGGATCTCGTCCAATTCCATTGGTGGGATTACGCAATCCCCGGCTGGCTCGAGACGGCGCATTGGCTCGACGAACTGCGCCGCGCCGGCAAGATCCGCCTGCTCGGCGGCACCAATTTTGACACGGCGCATATGGTTCAGATGATCGAGAGCGGCGTTCCGCTCGCGGCGATGCAGGTTCAATATTCGCTGCTCGATCGCCGCCCGGCCAAGACGATGGTTGCGGCGGCGGCGAAATACCGCGTCTGGCTGCTCTGCTATGGCGCGGCGGCGGGCGGGTTTTTAAGCGACAAATGGCTCGGCGCGGCCGCCCCGCGCGGCGACTTGGAGAATCGCTCGCTGATCAAATACCGGCTGATCGTCGAGGAGTTCGGCGGCTGGGACTTGCTCCAGGCGCTGCTCGCCGTTCTGCGGCGCGTCGCCGATCGCCATGGCGTCGACATTGCGACCGTGGCGAGCGCAGCGGCGCTTCGGCGCGACCGCGTCGCGGCGGTGATCGTCGGAGCGCGCGATCGCGCCCATCTCGAGGCGAATCTCGCGATTTCGGCGCTGCCGCTGACGGCGGCGGATAGAGACGAGATCGACGCTGTTCTGACCGGGGCGAAAGAATTGCCGGGCGAGGTCTATGCGCTCGAGCGGGATCGTACTGGGCCGCACGGCGCGATCATGAAATACAATCTCAATCGAGAGATTGCCTGACGGGAAAGGGAACGCCCATGCGAAACACTGTGCTGGCCGCGACGTTGCTCGCTTCGCTTGCGTTTGCGCCGACGGCGCATGCGGCGTCCCAATGCGCGATCGAGATCGGCTTGGTGATGGAGCTGACCGGACCGGCCGGCGCGTACGGCCAGGCGGGCGCCAAGGCTGTGGAGATGGCCCTGCGCGATTTCAACGAGGCGGGCGGCGTTAATGGCTGCAAGATCGCCGCCGAGATCCGCGACAGCCAGAGCCAAGGCACGGTCGCGGTCGATCAAGCGAGCCAACTGGTCAACATCAGGAAAGTTCCGGTGATCATCGGCGGGATCATCTCCTCGGTGTCGATCCCGATTCTGACCTCGGTCACGGCGCCGGCCGGCGTGGTGCAAGTCTCGCCCGCCTCTTCCTCGCCGACCCTGACCGAGCTCGGCCGAGCCGGCAAGACCAACGGCGTCTTCTTCCGCACCATCACCTCCGACGCGCTGCAGGGCGTCGCGGCGGCCAAATACGCGACCGACCAGGGGCTGAAGAAGCTCGCGATCATCCATGTCAACAACGATTTCGGCGTCAACATGGTGCGCGAGTTCAAGGCGGCCTACGAAAAGCTCGGCGGAACGATCACCTCGATCACGCCGTACAACGAGAAACAGGCGAGCTATACCGCCGAAGCCGATGCGGCGATGGCCGGCGATCCCGAGGCGCTGTACCTCGTCTCCTATCCGGTCGACGGCGCGACCATCGCGCGGGCCTGGATTTCGAATGGCGGCCCGCAGAAGTTCCTGCTCAATGACGGCATGAATTCGAGCGACTTCATCAACGCGGTCGGCGCGAAATATCTAAACAACGCCTACGGCACGTCGTCGGGCACGAGCGAGACCGCCTCCACCGATTACTTCAACAAGAATTTCGAAGGTTTTTCCGGCGGGATCAAACCGGACGCGCCGGCTGCGGATCGATCGTACGACGCCGGCGCGATCGTCGCGCTCGCCGTCGCCAAGGCCGGCAAGGCGGAGCCGGCGGCGATCAAGGCCGCGATCCGCGAAGTCGTCGCCGAAAACGGCGCGCCGATCCACGCCGGCAAAGAGGAGTTCGCCAAAGCTCTGGCGCTGATCAAGGAAGGCAAGCCGATCAAATATGAAGGCGTGATCGGCCCGATCAGCTTCGATCAATATGGCGACATAACCGGGCCGTTCCGGCTGTGGCGGATCGAGAACGGCGAGGTCAAGACGGTCGGCGAAATGAGCGCCGACGAGGTGAGGAAGATCAAGGCGGGGCTGGGGAAGTAATTCCCGCCAGCCCGCGCAAGAAAAGCCTCTCAGCCCGCCGCCGCGGCGGCGGTCAGCTTTTTCTTGATCTCGCTCTTCAGCGCCCGCGCGCCGGCGGAAAGCTCGCTATCCGCCGATTTGAGCAGGAAATTGTCGAGCCCGCCGCGATGCTCGACCGAACGCAGCGAGGCGGCCGCGACGCGCAGCCGCACCGACCGGCCGAGCGAATCGGAAATCAGCGTCACGTTGCAGAGATTCGGCAAGAAGCGCGTGCGCGTCTTGCGGTTGGAATGGCTGACCTTATTGCCGGTTTGAACGGCCTTGCCGGTCAATTCGCAACGGCGTGACATGGCGCGTGTCTTCCTCAGCGGAATGGAATTTTTCAAAGAAACCAGAGAAATAGATGTCGCCAGGGCCGCTCGAAAGGCGTCCCGCGGCCTAAATTCCGGCTTCCGGGGTCGCGGGTCTATAGGGGAGGGCGGCCGAAGCGTCAAGCCAGCTCGCTACAGCCAGCTCGCTACAGCCAGCACGCCGGCCGGGCCTTTCGCCGGACAAGCCAATCGGGCAATAAGGCGCGATGGCGAGTCCAGAAGCCGCGGCGACCAACCTTCCCGAAATCTCGGTCAGCGAGCTGTCGACCGCGCTGAAGCGCGTCGTCGAAGACCGCTTTTCCTATGTCCGCGTCCGCGGCGAAATCTCGAATTACCGCGGCCCGCATGGGTCGGGCCATGTCTATTTCTGCCTCAAAGACCAGAACGCGCGCATCGACGCAGTGATCTGGCGAACCACTTTCGCGCGATTGCGCGTCAAGCCGCAGGAAGGGCTGGAAGTGATCGCGGCCGGGAAGGTCACGACCTATCCCGGCAAATCGTCCTATCAGATCGTCATCGATTCGCTCGAGCCGGCGGGGCTCGGCGCGCTGATGGCGCTGCTCGAAGCGCGGCGCGTCAAGCTCGCCGGCGAGGGCCTGTTCGATTCCGCCCGCAAGCGGCTTCTGCCCTATCTGCCGCGCGTGATCGGCGTCGTCACCTCGCCGACCGGAGCGGTGATCCGCGACATCCTGCACCGGCTCGTCGATCGCTTTCCGGCCCATGTCCTGGTCTGGCCGGTGCGGGTGCAGGGCGAGACGTCGGCGCGCGAAGTCGCCGACGCGATCGCCGGCTTCAATGCGCTTCCCACCGGCGGCGCCATTCCCCGGCCCGACGTGCTGATCGTCGCGCGCGGCGGCGGCTCGCTCGAAGATCTCTGGAGCTTCAACGAGGAGATCGTCGTTCGCGCCGCTGCGGCGAGCCAGATTCCGCTGGTCGCCGCCGTCGGCCACGAGACCGATACGACGCTGATCGACCTCGCCGCCGACAGGCGCGCGCCGACCCCGACCGCCGCCGCCGAACTGGTCGTGCCGGTCAGGACCGAGCTCTTGGCGGCGATGGCCGATCTCGGCGGCCGGCTGCGCGGCGCCGCTTTGCGGCTCGGCGAGCGGCGCCGCGCCGAGCTGCGGGCCCTGGTCCGGGCGCTGCCCTCGGGCGAGGCGCTGCTTGCCGTTCCAAGACAAAGGGTCGATCGCGCCGCGAACTCGCTCGCGGCGACGACGCGCGCCGCCCACGATCGCCGCCACATCGCGCTGGAGCGCGCCGCCCGCCGGCTCGGCGCGCAATCGCCGCATGCCCGCATGGCGCGCGCGCATGAGCGGCTGGAAGGCTTCGGCGCGCGCTTGCGGCGGGCGGGCAAGATCGATCGCGAACGCCGCCATGAGCGCCTGGCGCGGCTCGAAGCGCGGCTCGGGGCCGCGCTCGCGGCGCGAGCCCAATTGGCGGCGCATCAAGCCCAGCGCTTTCGCGAACGCGCCGCCGTAGCCCAGGCTCGGCTGCGGCGCGCCGCGGTTAGCCGGATCGAGCAGCGCCGCGCAGCCTTGGCCTCGCTCGATCAGTATTTGAACGCGCTCAGCTACCGCAACGTGCTGAAGCGCGGCTTTGCGCTGGTCCGCGACCAGATCGGCGCGCCGGTTTACAGCGCCGCAGAAACCGTCCCAGGACAGCCCCTGCGCATCGAATTTGCCGACGGCGAGATCATCGCGCGCGCCGAAGGCGAGGCGCCGCGCAAGCGGCGAGCCAAAACAGAGCCCGGCCAAGGCAGCCTTTTTTAGGCGAAGGCGAGCGCTTGCTGACGGACTGGCGGGCTCGCCTCGCGCTGCGGCAGCCGGCCCTCCAGCCATTCCGGCAGGAAAGCCTTCAGCCAGCGTTCGACCGCGGCGTCGAACCGATACCAGCCGTCGAGATGGCTCTGTCGCGGCTGCGCCCCGGGCAAGCTCAACCGCTCGTGGCCGCGCACGGTCCAGCGGCACATCATGTGGAACGTGACTTCCGGATGAAACTGCAGCGCCACCGCCTTGCCGCCATAGCGATAGGCCTGGATGGGAAAAGCCTCGCCGCCCTCGGCGAGCAGCTCCGCGCCGGCGGGGAGGTCGAAGCCGTCGCGATGCCATTGATAGACGCAGCGCGGGAAAGGCGCGGCGCAGAGGCGATCGGCCGCGGCGGTCGGGCGGATCGGCGTATAGCCGATCTCGGCGCGCTGATCGGGATAGGTGAAGACGCGCGCGCCCAGCGCTCGCGTCAGCATTTGCGCGCCAAGGCAGATGCCGAGAAAGGGCTTCTCCTCCTGGAGCGGCCGCGTCAGCCAGCCGATCTGCCGGCAGATCCATTCGTGCTCGTCATTGGCGCTCATCGGTCCGCCGAAAACCACGACGCCGTCATGGGCGTCCAGCGTCTCCGGCAACGGCTCGTCGAGCGAATGGCGGCGGATGTCGAGTTCAGCGCCGAAGGCCCGGAGCAAGCGGCCGACGCGTCCTGGCGTCGAATGCTCCTGATGAAGGAGGATCAGAATCTTCCGACTTCTGTCGCGCGTGCTCATTCCCTTTGAGGCCCTTAGCCCTTTCGCCGAACCGCTATGAGCGACGATCATAGGTAGCAAAGATTGTGCCGACCTTGCCAGAATTACGGAACGCATTGCGGCCTTGCGCATGGCGGCTCTGCCGTAAAGGGATGGGACGCGACAGAGCAGGGTGCGGCACGCGACAGTTCAGAGTTAACGAACCAAATCGTGCCCCTGCGGAAATCAACCCCTCTCGCTCTCTTTCTGCTTCGCCTGCTTAATGAATTTCTTGATCACCCGGTCGCGCTTCAGCCGCGAGATGTGATCGATGAACAGGACGCCGTTCAGATGGTCGATCTCATGCTGGAGCGCGGTCGCCAGCAGGCCCTCGGCGTCGATTTCCTGCGGCTGGCCCTCGCGATCGAGAAAGCGGGCGCGGATCCGGGCCGGCCGTTCGACCTCCTCGTAATATTCGGGGATCGACAGGCAGCCTTCCTCGTAGACCGATTTCTCCTCTGACGACCAGACGATTTCCGGATTGACGAAATAGCGCACCTCGGGCGGCTCATCTTTTTTGGCGAGGTCGAGCACGACGATGCGTCGCGGGACGCCGATCTGGATCGCGGCGAGGCCGATGCCCGGCGCGTCGTGCATCGTGTCGACCATGTCGTCCATCAGCTTGCGGACGTCGTCGTCGACGGCTTTCACCGGCTCGCTGACTTGGCGCAGCTTGGCGTCGGGCAGGATGAGGATCGGACGAATGGCCATAGCGGGCTCTTTGAAAGGGCGGGTGATAAAGGCGGCCCGCTGACGCGTCAATTCCTGTTCGCTATTCGTTCGCGGACCCGAATCATCTATGCTGGCCGGCATGGACCAGATCGCCGCCTTTCTCGCCCGCTTCTCGCTCGCGCCGCGCGACGGCCTCGTCGCCCTCGCGCTCATCGCCCTGGCGCTTTTCTGGCTCTTGTTCGGCGCCGCCAGGGCGCGGCGGCTGCGGGCCGAGGCGCTGGCGCGCGAAGCCGAGATGGAGGCGCGGCTCGCCGAGATCGCCAAAACCGGCGCCGAGCTGGGCGGCCGCATGGCGTCGCTCGCCGACGTCCTGAGCTCCCGCCAGGCCGACCTCGCCCGCCTCGTCTCCGAGCGGCTCGACAATGTCGGCGCGCGGGTCGGGGCCGGGCTGGAGCAGAGCGCGCAATCGACCGCCGAGACGCTGACCAAGCTCCACGAGCGGCTCGCGGTGATCGACGCCGCCCAAGCCAAGCTCAACGGCATCACGCAGGAAGTCGTCAGCCTCCGCGAGATCCTCTCCAACAAGCAGGCGCGCGGCGCCTTCGGCCAGGCCCGCATGGAGGCGATCGTGCGCGACGGCCTGCCTGCCAACGCCTATGATTTCCAATTCACGCTTTCCAACAAGACGCGGCCGGATTGCGTGATCCGTCTGCCCGGCGACAGCCGGCCGATGGCGGTCGACGCCAAATTCCCGCTCGAAGCCTTCAGCCTGCTCAAGGACGCGCGCAGCGACGAGGCTCGGCGCGCGGCGCAGGCGCGGGTGCGCGCCGATGTCGGCAAGCATGTCAAGGACATCGCCGAGCGCTATCTCCTTCCCGGCGAGACGCAGGAGACGGCGATGATGTTCGTGCCGTCGGATTCGGTCTATTCCGATCTCGTCGAGCATTTCGACGACGTCGTGCAGAAGGCGCATCGGGCGCGCATCGTCATCGTCTCGCCGTCGCTTCTGATGATGGCGATCCAAGTGATGCGCTCGGTGATGCGCGATGCGGCGATGCGCGAACAGGCGCATCTGATCCAGGCCGAAGTCGGCAAGCTGCTCGACGACGTCCGCCGCCTCGGCGAACGCGCGGCGAAGCTCGAGACGCATTTCCGCCAGGCGCAGGACGATCTCGCCGGGCTGAGGACGTCGGTCGACAAGATCGAGAAGCGCGGCGAGCGGATCGAGGCGATGGAGTTCGCCGAGGAGCGCGCCCCGGCTGAAGTGCAGACGCTGCCGCAATTGCGGTTGGCGAAGGGCGGGGAGTAGGTACTAGCGGAAGGGCGACGCAGAAAAAGGGCAGCCGCCCGATTAAAGAGCTCCTCAATACCGATCTGCCTGCAGACATCGACAACTTAATTTTTCGAGCGCTGGTGTTCCTAGGCATAGCTATATAGGCATTCGGCTTCGTGCTATTCTCGCAACCCCTTTCATTGGCAGCCATTAAGATGGATCAGATAGCTCCGATATTAAAAGGGATTGCAGCGCTGTGCTGGCCCGGGGTTGCACTTACGGCGCTTCTCTTATTCCGATCTGAAATCTCTCATGTTCTTCAGCGACTAACCAAGGCTGAAATTCTGGGGCAAAGGGTAGAGCTTAGCGAAGAGGTACTTGAATTGGACGCTGCTGCGGCGGCGGTTGTTCAGGAAACGGAGAAACTTCCTCCTGAGCAAAGGCGCGCAACGACACCCGCAGAAGAGGAAAACCTGGACGCGACGATCAACTCAATCATCCAGCAAGCCGCGAGCGATCCGAAGCTTGCTCTCATGTCACTATCGGCGGAACTTGAAAAACAGGCTCGACGAGCGCTAGCGACACGAGGGCTTCTAAACGCACGAGCAACCGTTTCCCTAAGACAAGCACTCTCTGAACTTATTCAGTATGGCTTTCCGGAAAACCTGGCGGGCTCGCTGCAACTCTTTCAGGATGTCAGAAATCGCATTGTGCACGGAGCAGCCGCCAGTAACCAGGATGCTCTGAGCGCCCTCGATTCTGGCATTACCCTCCTCCGCGCGTTGACAGCATTGCCCAACGAAACAAATATCGTCCACGGTCTCGTACCAATCTATTCTGATCCAGATTGCCAGCGCCAAATCCTTGACGCGAGAGGGCTCATTCTTGAAACAACATCGCCAGGGGGTGCTATCAAGACATTCCGCATATTTCCGACAACACGTACGCACTTCGTAAAGGGAAAGCGAGTAGCTTGGGAGTGGAATCGAAATAGACAATGGCGCGAAGCCTGGTACCGCAATCCCGAAAATGGAGAGGTCAGGCAGGCTTGGAGCAGTTCGATGGAATTTGTTGGTCGAAGTTTGGATGATATTTGAAGCGTGCGACGCATCCTTCTTGCTGCGCGATGAAGGACACCCGCTAAACCGGCGCCGCTTTCGCGCTTGGCCGCGCCGCCAGCGCCTCCCGCCACCGCCGCAAATTGCCGAACTCCTCCGGGATCTCGATCCGCGCCGGCCTGGTGAAATCGAGCGCCACCAGGCCGGTAATGTCGGCGACGCTGAACCTTTCGCCGGCGATGAATTCCCGATCCCGCAATTCCCGATCAATGATCGCCATGGCGTCAAGCGCCTTGGCCGGGCTGACCCGGGCGAGTTCGGCGATCTGCGGGACCTCCATCTCGGCCATGTAAGGGTGAGCGTGGCGAAACGCGTTCGCGACATGAAGAAGCAAGCCCAGTTCCAGCCGCCGCTGCCACATCTCGACCATCGCCCGCCCGACCGCGCCGACGCCGAACAAGGGCGGCTCCGGATGAAGCTCCTCGAAATAGCGGCAGATGGCGATCGATTCGCAGATGACGGTTCCGTCGTCGAGCACGAGGACGGGCGTGCGCTGGAACGGATTGAGTGCGGTGAATTCGGCCGAGCGCTGTTCGAGCGCGCCGAGGTCGACCTCCTCGATCGGCAAGCTCAATCCCTTCTCGGCCAAGTAGATCAGCACGCGCCGCGGATTGGGCGCGCGCGAGGCGCTGTAGAGCCGCATGATCCTCCCCGTTTCCTAAAAGGAGAACATGCGCGCGCCGGCCGGGTCAAATCGCCGTTAACCGGCGCTGCGGGCGTTGCGCCTGATAATCCGCGCCGCCCCGGCGCTCGCCTTCTGAAATTCCGCCAAAATCTTGCCGATAAAGCTTAAATCGTAACCAACCCGTCAGGCCCTCGTTAAGGATTAACCGGCATCATCGCGACGGGTCTGTGCGAGCGTTCGTTGGTCATGAGTGAGGTCGCAGCCGAGAGGGCCGGCAGGAGCAGCGGGGGCGACGCCGCGTCGGCTCGCCGCCGCAAAATGACCCTCGAGGTGCGGCAGGCGCGCGAACGGCTCACAACCTCGAGCAACGATCCCGGCTCCTACGCGCCCGAACTCGTTCGAATGTTCGCGCAAAGCCACAAGAGCGCGACGCCCGCCCTTTGCGTGCTGATCCTCGCGGTCGGCGCCACGGTCACGCTTTGGGTGCCGTTCCAAATGTCGCTGATCTGGACGTCGCTCGCCCTGATCGCGGCCGGCGTGCTCTACGGCTTTTCAATCGTGTTCCTCGAGCAGCCGCGGCTCGATTCCGAGCTTGGCGCGTGGCGGCGCAAATTCATCCTCGCAGAAACGTTGAACGGCATCGCCTGGGCGCTGATCATCGTCCTGCTTTTGCAATCGCACGATCCGAGCGCGCGCACCTACGTCCTGATGGTGCTGCTGCTCGTCGCGGCGATGACCGCGATGATCGCCTCGAGCATCCCCTTCGCCGTCGGCGGCGGCCTGTTGCCGGTGACCCTGGCGATCCTTTTCATCCTCGGCCCGTCGACGCGGCTCGACACGATGACGCTCGGATTTCTTTGCGTCGGCGGCCTTGTCTACTTCGTCATTCTCGCCAACCGGCTGCACGCGACTTCGATCGACAGTTTGAGCTTCCAAGCCGAGAAGGACGCGCTGATCACCGAGCTTGAACAGGCCAAGCTCAATTCCGACGAGGCCCGGCGCAGAGCCGAAGAGGCCAATCTCGCCAAGTCGCGCTTCCTGGCGACGATGAGCCACGAGCTCAGAACGCCGCTCAACGCCATTCTCGGCTTTTCGGAAGTGATGAAGGCCGAACTGTTCGGCGCTCATACCGTGCCCGCTTACAAAGAATACGCGCTCGACATCCATGCGAGCGGCCAGCATCTGCTGATCCTGATCAACGAGATTCTCGATCTGTCGCGGGTCGAGGCGGGGCGGTACGAGTTGAAGGAGGAATCCGTCTCCCTCGCCCATATCGTCGAGGAGTGCCGGCACCTTCTCGGCCTGCGCGCCAAGAACCGCGACATCGCGATCAACGAGGCTTTGGATCCCGGCCTGCCGCGCCTCTGGGCCGACGAGCGCGCCGTCCGGCAAATCACGCTGAACCTTCTGAGCAACGCGATCAAATTCACGCCGCAGGGCGGCGCGATCACGATCAAGGTCGGCTGGACCAATGCCGGCGGCCAATATCTCTCGATTCGCGACACCGGCCCCGGCATTCCCGAGGAGGAAATTCCGATCGTGCTGTCCTCGTTCGGCCGCGGCAGCCTGGCCCAGAAGAACGCGGAAGAAGGGTCCGGCCTCGGCCTGCCGATCGTGAAGGGCTTGGTCGAATTGCATGGCGGCGAGTTCCAGCTTCGCTCGAAGGTGCGCGAAGGCACCGAGGCGATCGTCATTTTTCCCCCCGAGCGGGTGATGGACGCGCTGCCGCAACTCGACCCGGACGCCCCGCCTGCCTCCCAGCCGGCGTCGTCGGCCTCCCCCTCCCGGCGAAAGGCCGCTGCGGCGGCGTAGATTAAGCTTCGCGCCTTCCGCACTTGGAGATGGCGAGCCGTCTCTCGGAAGCTGAGATCGTTCTCAGGTCGCCTTGGCTGGCGCTGCGAAGGCGCCTTGCCATTGACGCCGAGCAGGACGATGCATGCCGGATCGGGCTCGTTTTGCGCGCGCCCGCCGCCCGAGCTACCGAAGGACCGCGCGATTTCCGAAATCCCCACCCCTGTCCCGCCCGAACCGCCGCGCTCTCCGCCGGTCGGCTCCTACGGCCTGCTCGTCGCCGCCGGTCTGCTCTACGCGCCCTATCTGGCGGCGCTCCTCGCGGCGCCGCCCTGGACCGAGCCCGGCAAGGCGAGCGGCGAAGAGCTCTGGAGCGAGGCTTGGGCGGACATGTTCGCGATCATCTTCGGCGGCGGGCTCTGGCTGGCCCTGGCCGGCCTGACCGTTCTGGCCGGGCGCAAAGGCCATGCGCCGCCGGCCTGGAAGGCGGTGTCGGCGATCCTCTTCGTTTGCGCCGCAGTCGCGACGCTGGTCGCCGCGCGGACCTACCTCGTCTGGCCTGGCGGCGGATCGATCCTCGTCGCCGCGCTGCTGCCGCCGCTCGTCGCCTTCTATGGCGTTGCGGCGCGGCTCGAGACTTTCGCCGCCGGGGTAAAGCGCTTTCTTCCGGCCGCCGCCCTCGCTTCGGTTGGAGTTCTGGCGGCGTGCTCGCTCCTCTTCGCGTCTATCGACCCGCTCCTCTATCCGGCCCGGCTCGCCGAGCAAAAGCGGCGATGGGCGGTAGACATCGCCCGCCGCAACGCCGAATCCGAGTCGGAAGCGGCAAGATGGGAGCAGGGCATCGCCAAGCTCGGTCCCGATTCGCCGCTTTCGGCCTGGCTCGACTACGTCAATGGCGCCGCCGCCGAGACGCCGTTGCACGAAAGGGCCGTCGCGGGCGCGCGCCAGGCCAAGGCGCGGCAAGAGGAGGCGGCGGCGTTGCTCGAGAACGGTCAGGCGAACCGACTCGCCGAATTGTGGCGCTTCGACCTCGCCGCCACGCCGGCGCTTTGCGCCGCCTATGATCGCGCGCTGAAGCAGATCGCCGCGACCGACGGCGAGATGGAAATGATCGTCGGCGAGCGACTCAAGAGGCAGACGCCGAACATCGAGTTCCTGCTGGCGGCAAATTGCGATCTCTCGGCCGGCCTCGACGCCGCCGAGGCGCGGGCGAAAAAGGTCGCCGCGGCGCTGCCCGGTTTTCCAGAATGGGCCGACTTTCCTGCGACCTTGTCGGCGTTGCGGCGGAAGCGCTGAAGCGGGCGCGCTTCTAGCGCGACCGCAAGCCGTGGCTTGGCAGGCCGCGCCGTCCAGACCGAAGGCGCGCCTGCTTCGACCAGCGAGATTACGCCCACTCCCCTTTCCGGAACACCGGCGTCCGGCCGCCCGCCTCGTCGACCCCGTCAATGTCCAGTTCGGCCGAGCCGATCATCCAGTCGATATGGATCAGGCTCTTGTTGCCGCCGCGGGCGGCGATCTGGTCGGGCGTCAGCTTGGCGCCGTCGACGAAACATTTCGAATAGCATTGGCCGAGCGCGATGTGGCAGGCGGCGTTTTCGTCGAACAGCGTGTTGAAGAACAGAAGGCCGCTCTTGGAGATCGGCGAGGAATGCGGCACCAGCGCGACTTCGCCGAGCCGGCGCGCGCCGTCGTCGGTGTCGAGCACTTTCTTCAGCACCTCTTCGCCGTGCGCCGCCTTCGCCTCGACGATGCGCCCTTCCTCGAAGCGCACCTCGATTCCGTCGATCAATGAACCTTGGTACGACAGCGGCTTGGTGCTGACGACGCGCCCATCCACCCGCCGCGCATGCGGCGTGGTGAAGACCTCTTCGGTCGGGATGTTCGGGTTGCAGACAATCCCGTTCTTCGCCGTCGAGGCGCCGCCCTGCCATTCATGGCCGTCGGCGAGGCCGATCGTCAGGTCGGTGCCCGGCCCGGTATAGCGCAACGCGCGGAACCTCTTGCCGTTCAGCCACTCGGTGCGGCTGCGCAGAGCCGAATTATGCGCGTCCCAGGCCGCGATCGGGTCCTCGCCGTCGACGCGCGAAGCGGCGAAAATGGCGTGGGCGAGTTTCGCCACCGCGATCTCGTCCTGCTCGTGCGGGAAGACCAGTTTCGCCCAGGACTCGGTCGGATAGGCGACGATGTTCCAATTGATGTCGAAACCGGCGATCTTCTCCAAAGCCGGCTGGTAGGCGAGCGAGTTGGCCTTGTTGGCGCGCGAGACTTTCGCCGGGTCCTCCTCAGCCAGCAGCATCGGATTTTCGCCGACAATGGCGAGCCGGGCGGTATTGCCGGAAAACGCCTTGGCGACGCCCTCATAGAGCCAGCCGGCGGCGCGGTCGAAACTGTCGTCCGGCGCGTGGCGATAGCGCGCCAGGGTCATCTCCTCGTCGGAGAAAATCGGCGTCACCAAGCCGGCCCCGGCCTTGTAAGCCTCCGCCGCGATGCGGCGGGCCAGAGGCAGGGCGGCGACCGGCGCGGTGAGGAAAAGGTCCTGGCCGGGCTGAAGCCGGAGGCCGACCTTGATCGCGGTCTCGGCGAGACGGTCGAGCTTGGCCTGGTCGATCGAGGCGGAGAAATTGCGGGGGTGAGAGGTCATGGCGGCTCCGCGCTTGGGTTCGACATTGGGTGAAAATAAAGCGAGCGCCGTGCCCACGAAAGCAGAAATCCGGAGAACCGCCGCGCCTGAAAGCCGGCCCCGGTCTCGATTCCATCCGCGAAACCAGATCGTGCTGCGCCGAGCGCCGGCGTATGAGCGCGGCTTTAGCCGCGATCACGATCGCGCGATTCGACCGACCGCCGCCAAACTCGGTCAAAATCCGCGTTCAAAGAGTCGAGCGGTCGATCGCCCGCTCCGCCTCGGCGATCGCGTCGGGATAGCCGACATGTAGCCAAGTCCCGTCGAGGCGCACGCCCGTCAGCCGGCCCTTGGCGGCGGCGTCGAAGAAGAGCGGCGCGAGGCGGAAGATTTCGCGCGGCTCGTTCTTGAAGAGTTCGGGCTTGATGATGCCGATTCCCGCGTAGACATAGGGCGCGACCTCGCGCTCCTTGCGCTGGACCACGATCCCGTCGGCGCTCATCGAGAAGTCGCCGGGCCAGTCGACGCCGACGGCGCTGACCGTCGCCGCGACGAGCAGCGCGACGTCCATGCGCTCGGGGTCCCAGGCGTCGACGAGGCGCTCGAGGTTCGAACGCGGCCCTTCCAGCCAGAACGCGTCGGTGTTGCAGAGGAAGAACGGCTCGTCGCCGATCAGCTTCAGCGCCTTCTTGATCCCGCCGCCCTGGTCGAGCAGCCTATCACGTTCATCGGAGATGATGATTTCCGGTCGGCGCCGCCCGGCCAAGTGAGCCTCGATCTGATCGGCGAGATAATGGACGTTGACGATCGCGCGTTCGACGCCGGCCTCGGCGAAACGGTCGAGGCAATGGTCGATCAGCGCCTTGCCGCCGACCTTGATCAGCGGCTTCGGAATCTTCTCGGTGATGGGCCGCATGCGCAGGCCAAGGCCGGCGGCGAAGACCATCGCTGTCCTGGGCGTCTCAGGCAGGATCATCTTAGCGGCAGCCCCCTCCCGTACCCTCCCCCTCCCGTACCCTCCCCCGCTTCGCGGGAGAGGGGCCCGAAGCGTCGCGCCACGACTTTTGCGGTCCTGCCACGCGCAGCCATTGGCTGCCGCGTCGGGGCTCCCCGCTCCTCCGAAGCGGGGGAGGGTACGGGAGGGGGCCCGCGCCGCACGCAAATCATTCGGCGAACTCCACTAAAGATCAGCGCCGAGCGCCCGCGGCAGGTGCGTCTGATGCCACGATTTGATCGGCGACAATAGCGGGTGGGCGAGGCTCTTGGCGAGGATGCGCTCGATGCGCGGCAGATGGGCGAGATAGTGCGGCTTGCCGTCGCGGCGATCGAGCCGGGCGAAAATGCCGAGGATTTTCGTCGCCCGCTGCGCGCCCATCGCGGCATAGGCGGCGGCGAAGCCGGCGACGTCGAAGGCCGGGTCGCGGTCGAGGCGCCGGCGCGTATATTGGGCCATCAATTTCAGCTCCAAGTCGTCGCCGACATCGACGCGCGCGTCCTGGAGCAACGCGGCGAGATCGTAGGCCGGCGGGCCCAGCACGCAGTCCTGGAAATCGATCAGCCCGATCCGGGCGAGGCCCTCTCGCTCGGCCAGCCAGAGCAAATTGGGCGAGTGATAGTCGCGTAGGGTCCAGGTCGCAGGCCCGGCGAGGATCGGCGCCAAAGCCTCGCGCCAGAGCGCGAGGAATTGCGCGCGCGCCCCCGAGGCCGGCGTGATCTTGGCGACATAGGGCGCGTACCAATCGAGCGCCAGCTCGACTTCGACCAGCATCGCCTCGGCGTCGTACGGCCGGATCGTATAAGTCTCGCCGTCGACCGGCAGCTCCGCCGGCAGCGTCCGGCAATGCAATTCGGCGAGCAGATCGACGGCAAGGCTGTACCGTTCGGCGATCGGGCCGTCCGAGCCGGCGATGAACTCGTCGCCCAGGTCCTCCAGCACCGCGAGACCGTCGGCGACGCTGTGGGCGTAAAGGCGCGGCGCCGACAGGCCTTGCGCCCGCAAGCCTTCGGCCATGGCGATGAAGGCGCGGATGTCGTCGGCAAGCTTGGCGATCGCCGCATAGGGCTTGCCGTAGCGCAGGATCGGCCCGTCCGGCCGCGGCGGCGAGATCATCAGGATCGCGGTCTCGCCCGAGGGCTTGATTAGCTTCTCATAGGCGCGGATCGAAGCGTCGCCTTGCATGAAGACGCGCTGGGCCTCGCTCCAGCCGGCTTCGGCGAGAACTTGCGCGATTCCCCGCGCCCGGGCGAGGCGGCTCGCGAAAGCGCCGTGGCCGATCAGGGTCGCGCTGCGCGCCTCGGCGCCTGAAGCAGGCGCCAGAGCGAGCGCGATCTCCAGCCGATCCGGCTTCAGCGCCTCTTCGGCGCGTTGCGGCCATTCGATGAGGACCAGCGCGCCTTCAGTCGCCTCCTCCCAGCCGAGATTGACGAGCTCGTCCGGGCGCCTGATGCGATAGAAATCGGCGTGGAGGATCGGATAGCCCGGCCCGTCATAGGTCTGCATCAACGTGAAGGTCGGGCTCGGCGCTTCGAGGGAGGGATCGCCGGTCAAAGCGCGGATCAAGGCGCGCGCCAGGGTCGTCTTGCCGGCGCCCAGATCGCCCGACAGCGCGATCATGTCGCCGGGCTGAAGCCATGCGGCCAGACGCGCGGCGAACGCCTCGGTCGCCTGTTCGCCCGGCAACTCGATCCGCCAGACCGGATCGACGGGACTCGCACGCGCCGGCGACATGATTTCAGGCGACCCTGCTTGTCGCCGCCGCCACGCCGCCGGTCGGGAAAATGACCGTGACGGTCGTGCCTTCGTCGGGCGCCGAATCGATCAGCACGCGGCCGCCATGCAATTCGACCAGCGCGCGCACGATCGAGAGGCCGAGGCCGACGCCGCGATGGCGCGAGCCGGAGGTGAAAGTTTCGAAGGGCGTGAAAACGCGGTCCATGATTTCCGGCGGAATGCCGCGGCCGCGATCCGACACCTTGAACACGATCTCGTCGCCGCGACGCATCGCCGCCAAGGTAACGGTTTGGCCGGGCTCGGAAAAGCCGATCGCGTTGGAGAGCAGATTGAACAGAACCTGCCGCACCCTGAGGCCGTCGGCGCGCATCACGCCGACGCCGTCGGTGGCGATGATTCTGAGCTCGATGCCGGATTCGGTCAGCCGGTCCTGCACGCCCTCGGCGGCGGCCTTCATCGCCTCGGCGACGTCGACCTCCTCGAGCTTCAGCTCGAGCGCGCCGGCGTCGATCGAAGCGAGGTCGAGAATGTCGTCGATCAAGGCGAGCAGAGCGGCCGACGATTTCGTCACATGGCCGGCATATTCGAGCTGCTTGGCGTTGAGCGGGCCAACCGCGCCGTCGGCGAGCAACTGGGTGAAGCCGATAATGCTGGTGAGCGGCGAGCGCAATTCGTAAGAGACGCGGCGGATGAAGGCGCTGCGCAGCTGTTCGGCCTCCATCAGCGCCTTGTTGAGCTTGGTCAGGGTCCGCTCGACATTGACGCTCGCCGTCACGTCGAAGAACGTGACCAAAGTCGCGCCGTCCGGCAGCGGCATGGCGGCGCAGTCGATGATGACGCCGTCATTGCGCTCGATGCGCTTTTCGTAGCCGGCGCGGACCTCCGGCATGCCGACGATGACGTCGCGCAAGGCGCTCCACAAGCCAGTGTCCTGATAGGTCGCCGCGCAGAGCCGAGCCATTTCGTCGATATGCGGCCGCCGCGCGATCTTGGCCGGATCGAGCCGCCAGAGCTGGACGAAGGCGGGATTGGACAGTTTCAGCCGGCCGTCCATGCCGAACACGGCGACGCCCTCTTTGAGCGTATCCAGCGTCTCGCCCTGCACGCGGATCAGCGCGTTGAACTGCGACTCCAGATTGAAACGCTGGGTGACGTCGTCGAAAAGATAAGTGACGCCGCCTTGCGGATTGGGGCTGGCGACGGCGCGCAGCGTGCGTCCATCCGGCAAGTGCCAAATCTGCTCGACCGGATCGATCGCCTGGTAGGCCGAGAGAAGCTGCGCCTTCCACGAGCGGAAATCGGCCTGCTCGGGCAATTGCCGCTTGGCGCGCAAGCGGTCGAGAATTTCGTCGTCGCTCGGCTGCTGGTCGAGAAAGCGCGGCTCGAGCCCCCAAATCTGCCGATAGGCGGCGTTGTGGAAGACGAGGCGCTTGCCGCGATCGAAAATCGCGACGCCCGTCGACAATTGATCGAGCGTGCGGGCGTGGGAGGCGATCTGGCTTTCCAGCTCGCTTTGCAGCGCCACGATTTTCGAAAGGTCGATGGCGACGCCCGCGGCGCCGCCGACGCTCGGCACTTCGACGACGTCGTACATCCTCCGTTCGCCGGCCGCGACCGCCGGGGCGCGCTGGCGCCAGGTCTCGCCGGCCTGCAAGGCGGCGAACGCTTCGTCGCGGGTCGCGCGATCGAACAATTCGAGTCCGCGCGCGGCGGCGTCGATCGCATCCTTCGCCTCGACCGCCCTGGCGTAGGCGGCGTTGACCCAGACGATTCGGCCATCGGCGTCGCGCGTCCAGGCTGGATTGGGGACGGCGTCGAGCATCGCGCGCAGGGCGCCGATCTCTTCGATGAGCCGATTGTGATTTTCGCGCAGGCGGACCAGTTGCAGCCGATCGCCGGAAATGTCCCGAATGCGCATGACCGCGCGGCCGCCGACCGCGCGGCCCTCGACGTCGAAATGGCGTCCGGCGAGGCTCGCCACCGTTATCGAGAAAGCTTCGCCGCGCTGGCGCAGCCGCTCGACCGCCCGCTCCAGTTTCTGAGCCTGCTCCGGCGCGAGCCAAGAGCCGAAACCGAGCACGCGACGCGGCAGCGGCGCGTCGGTGACCAGCGAATATTCGCCCTCGACGTCCGGTTCGCCCGTCGCCGAGCCCCAGGCGACGACGATTTGCGGATCGCTCGACAGGAACAGGTTGGCGCGGTCGAGCCGCGCCTGGGTCTGCGACAATTCCGTCGTCAGCGCCTTTTCGCGCTGCGCCCATTGGCGGCGGCCGACCAAATGCAGAATCGAGGTGAAGGTCGCAAACAGGATCAGGCCGATCAGCACGGCAAGGCCGGCGGGATTGTCCCGCGTCGGATCGTCGGCGAGGAAAGACGCGAACGGCCCGGCGGCGAGAGCCGCGCGCGGCGCGAGCGCCGCGGTCAGCGCGAGGGGAATCGCCGCATAGGCCGTGCGCGCGCCGAGGACAGGCCGCGGCTGGTTAGGCGCGCCCTCTTTCTCCAGCGCGCATTGCGGCCGGGTTGTCCTGCGCAATCGATGGCCCCCAATAATCTTGGCGCATATCGGAAACACGCTGGACCCGCACGCCGCGCTGTTCGGCTCGCCTCCCAAGCGGCCGAATCACTGCAATGTAGCCTTACGGGCGTATGGCTAGAAAGAGGTTAAGCCGCGTCGGCGATTTTTAGACGGGATGTGGCGCAGACGAACGCCCAGCCGGCTGTTGACGGCTAAGACGCGAGCGCCGTCGGAATCGGGCGGGCTCCAGATATCGTTTTTAAACATTCCGCTCAGGGGGCGTTTAACATGAGCGCCGAATCCCGCCGCAGCTTAACCATTCGCCCATTCGCCTCGGCGAAATTCTGTCGGTCAAAAAGACGGGCGGGGTCGCTCAACGATGTCGGCAATATCTCTCGACGCTCCGACCGCGCTCGCGCTCATGGCCGTCATCGCCATCACGCTCGGCGCGCTGATCATTTTCTCGTGGGCGCAAGGACGGCGCCATTTCTATCTCGCGCTTTGGGGGGCCGGCGACGTCTTGGCCGGAATCGCCGCCGGCCTCTGGTTCGGCCGCGGCGTCCTTCCCGATTTCCTTTCGATCCATATTGCGACCGCAACGATCGCGGTCGCCTATGGGCTGATGTTCGCGGCGAGCCGCGACTTTCATCGCAAGAAGACCCCGCTCGCCTTGGTCTTGGCCGGCGCAACGCTGTGGCTCGCCGCATGCGCGTACCCGCCCTTCTATGCGTCGTTGCTTCTGCGCATCATCCTCATGTCGGCGGTGTTCTCGTTCTACACCGCGGCGAGCGCGGCGGAATTCTGGCGCGGCCGGGCCGAACGGCTGGCTTCGCGCATGCCGGCCATCGCTTTCCTTGTCATTCACGCCGCAGCCTGCGCCTGCCGCATTCCAGTCGCGCTGGCCGGCGGCTTGAATTCGCCGCGGCTGGCCGCCGGACCGTGGTTCAGCGCCCTGGCTTTCGAAGGGCTGCTGCATGTGCTGGCCATGGCGATGCTGGTCGTCTCGATGGCGAAAGAACGGGCCGAACTCGAGCAACGCATTGTCGCCTCGACCGACGATCTGACGGCGGCGGCCACGCGCCGCGCCTTTCTCGCCGAAGGCGAAGCGCGGGTCGGCGCGGCGCGCAAAGAGGGCGCTTGCGCCTCCTTGCTGTTGTTCGATCTCGATCATTTCAAGACGATCAACGACAATTTCGGCCATGACGCTGGGGACCGGGCGCTGTGCGCCTTCGCCGATTGCGCAAGAAAGGCGCTGCGGCCTGGAGATCTGTTCGGCCGGCTCGGCGGGGAAGAATTCGCCGCTCTGCTGATCGGACCCAACGCCGAATCGGCGCTGACGATCGCCGAGCGGCTGCGCCGCGCGGTGGAAGCGATCAAGATCGCCGACGGCCGCGTTGGATTTAAAATCTCGGTGAGCGCCGGGTTGGCCAGCTCCGCGGGCTCCGAACGGCGTCTCGGCGATTTGATGCGCGAAGCCGATCGGGCGCTCTACCGCGCAAAAGCCAGCGGGCGCAATCGCGTCGAGCGCATCGAAACCGCGCCGAAGCTCGTCGCTTAGAATCCTGAAGCCCATCCCGCTTGACTTCGCGGCCGGCCTATAGGAGGCGAGGCGCCCCGCAACTTCGCGCCTCCCGCCATGGCCCGCCCCTTCGACCATCGCCTCATCTTCGTGCGGCATGGGCAGACCGCCTTCAACTTCGAGAATCGCTTGCAAGGCCAGCGCGACGTGGCGCTCGACGGCGCCGGCCGCGAGCAAGCGCGCGCCGTCGGACGCTATTTTCGCAAGCAGATGGCGGCGGATGTCGCCGCGATCGAAAAGCGCGCCGGCTTCTGGGCTTCGCCGTCGACGAACGCTTGAAGGAGTTGACCTTCGGCGCTTGGGAAGGAATGACCTGGGCCGAGGTTTGGGCGCAGGATCCAGCCGGCGCAAGAGCCCGCGAACACGACAAATGGGGCTTTACGCCGCCTGGCGGCGAGAGCTATGCGGCGCTGGCCGAGCGGGTGAAGCCGTGGCTCGCCGAGCTCGACGGCGAGACATTCGTCGTGTCGCATGGCGGCGTCGCCCGCGTGCTGCTCGCGCTGCTCGCGCGCATGCCTGCCTTGCAGGCCGCCAGCGCGCCGGTCTGGCAGGGACGGGCTCTGGTCTTCGAACAGGGTTCAGCCGAATGGATCGGCTGACGCCTGTGAGCATTGCGTCAGATGAAGAACCGCGCCCGGCTCGCCGAAGCGAGGGGCGCGGTTGATCGTCTGCAAGCGCTCGCCAACCGCAAGCGCCGGCTCTGGACTTACTGGGTCTTGGTGGTGTCGGCCGGAGCGGCCTCCGGCTTTTTGGCCTTGCTCTTCTTCATGGCGTGATGAGCGGGCTTCTTCTTGTGGTGATGATGAGCCGGCTTCATCGGCGCCGCTTCGCCAGCCGCCGGAGCCGGCTGATTCTGGTCGGTCTGCGCCAGAGCGGGGGTGATGAGAAGCGCCGAGCTGAGCCCGAGCGCGATAAGCAGCTTTTTCAAGTTGTTTCTCCGTTTGCAGCCCAGGGACGGAAGCGCCTCAGGCCGGGGAGTCATCCCAAAACTCACATGAATTTTGGATGAACGGCGCCGCGGCGCGGCGAGAATATGGCCGACAATGCCCCATTCGGGTTTGACGCTCCGCCCTTGAAGCTCCTAAACAGCGGCCGGAGATCGTTATGTCGCACAATACGTTCGGACGTCTCTTTCAAGTGACGACCTTCGGCGAAAGCCATGGGCCGGCGATCGGCTGCGTGGTCGACGGCTGTCCGCCGATGATCCCTTTGGAGGCGGCCGACATCCAGGCCGATCTCGACCGCCGCCGGCCGGGGGCCTCGCGCTTCACCACGCAGCGGCGCGAGCCTGACGAAGTTAAAATCCTGTCCGGCGTCTTCGTAGACGAGAGGTCAGGCCGCCAAGTGACGACGGGGGCGCCGATCGGGCTCCTCATCGAGAATATCGATCAGCGCTCGAAGGACTATGGTGAGATCAAAGACAAGTTTAGGCCCGGCCATGCCGATTTTACTTACGAGGCGAAATACGGCCTGCGCGACTATCGCGGCGGCGGCCGCTCCTCGGCGCGGGAGACGGCGATGCGCGTCGCGGCGGGCGCGATCGCGCGTAAGATCATTCCGGGCGTGACGGTGCGCGGCGCGCTCGTGCAGATGGGCGTTCACAGGATCGACCGCGGCCGTTGGGATTGGGACGAAGTCGATCGCAATCCGTTCTTTTGTCCTGACCGCGCCGCCGCCGAGAGCTTCGCCGCCTATCTCGACGAGATCCGCAAGAAGGGTTCGTCGGTCGGCGCCGTGATCGAGATCGTCGCCGAAGGCGCGCCGGCCGGCTGGGGCGCGCCGATCTATGGCAAGCTCGATGCGGAGATCGCCGGCGCATTGATGAGCGTCAATGCCGTCAAAGGCGTCGAGATCGGCGCAGGCTTCGCCGCCGCGGCGCTGACCGGCGAAGAGAACGCCGACGAAATGCGCGCCGGCAATGACGGCCAGCCGCGATTCTTGTCGAACAATGCGGGCGGCATATTGGGCGGCATATCGACGGGGCAGCCGATCGTCGCGCGCTTCGCGGTCAAGCCGACATCGTCGATTCTTTCGCCGCGCAAGACCGTCGATCGCTCGGGAGCGGAGACCGAGATCGCGACCAAGGGCCGCCACGATCCTTGCGTCGGGATCAGGGCCGTGCCTGTCGGCGAAGCGATGGTCGCCTGCGTCCTCGCCGACGCGTTCCTGCGCCACCGCGGCCAGGTCGGCCGATCATAGGTACTAAGGCCGAGATCCGTACCTCTCGGAGGTTCGTCATCATCGAGCCGTCATAGGCCGTTCGAACGAAGCCCGTCGCGTCGCCAAAATTTGCGCGCGCAGGCCGTCGCGCCTAGTCTGGCGTGGACCAACCGGGAGGAAGCGCGCCGATGACGATCTATACGGGGCCTGTCTTCGAGATGGCCCGCACGCAATTTCACGTCATTGCGGATTACCTCGAAATTCCGATCGACGAGCGCGATCGGCTGTTGTTGCCGAAGCGCGCGATCACCGTCTCCTGTCCCATCCATCTCGACGACGGCCGCACCGCGGTTTTTCAAGGCTACCGCGTCCAACATCATTTGACGCTCGGCCCGACCAAGGGCGGCACACGCTTCGCCGCCAATGTGGATATCGGCGAGATCACCGCTCTGGCGATCTGGATGAGCTGGAAATGCGCGCTCGCCGAATTGCCCTATGGTGGCGCGAAAGGAGGGATCACTGTCGATCCCACGTCTCTGTCGTTGAAGGAACTGGAGAACGTCTCGCGCCGTTACATGCAGGAAATGATCCCGTTTGTCGGCCCGCGCGTCGACGTCATGGCGCCCGACATGGGCACCAACGAACAGATCATGTCCTGGTTCATGGATACATATTCGATGTACCAGGGCGTCACCGTCCCGGAGATCGTCACGGGCAAGCCGGTCGATTCCGGCGGCACGCTCGGGCGACGGGAGGCGACGGGCCACGGCGCGGCCTTTCTGGTGTTCCGCGCCATGGACAAGCTCGGCCTGCAGCCGAGTCAGACGAGCGCCATCGTGCAGGGCTACGGCAATGTCGGCTCTTTCGCCGCCCTAGGTCTCGCGGAGCGAGGCGTGCGCATCGTCGGCCTTTCCGACCATACCGCGGCCTATTACGATCCGAGCGGCCTCGACATTCAGGCCGTCAACCGCCATGTCGCCGCGCATCGCGTCCTTGCCGGCTTTTCCGCCGAGGCGACTATCGATCCCGACGCTCTGCTGATTCAGCGCTGCGACGTGCTGCTGCCGGCCGCGATCGAACGGGTCATTACCGCGAACAACGCCGGCAAGCTGCAATGCCGCATTCTCGCCGAAGGCGCCAATGGCCCGACCACGCCGGAGGCCGATCTCATTCTCGAGCAGAGGCGCAACGACGTCTTCGTCATTCCCGACATCCTCTGCAACGCCGGCGGCGTCATCGTCAGCTACTTCGAATGGGTGCAGGACTTGCAGCAATATTTCTGGTCGAAGAAAGAGGTGATGAGCCGGCTCGAGCAAGCGCTCGAACGCTCATGGCGCAATGTCGTTCGCCGCGCGGAGCGGGACGGCGTCTCGAACCGGGTCGCGGCGATGGCGATCGGCGTCGAGCGCGTGCGCAACGCCAAGCAGATGCGCGGGCTGTTCCCGTAAGACACGAGACGGAGCGGATGACGCGATGGACTATTGCAAGGAATTTCTCGTCGAGCCCGGCAAACGTTTCAAGATCGACAAAGCAGATCCCGCTTTTGTCGAGCCGAAGCTCGGCAAGGAGGAAGCCGCGCGCGTCATCGAAGCCAATCGGGAGCGCATCGCCGACGGCCACCTGCGACTTTACGCGGCGCGTCGGCAATCCTTGCTGATCGTCTTGCAAGGGCTCGACACCGCCGGCAAGGACAGCGTCGTCACTCATCTGTTCCGATCGGTCAGCCCGCTCGGCTGCGTGGCGACGTCGTTCAAGCTGCCGTCCACAGAGGAGCAGGCGCACGACTTCCTGTGGCGCGCGCACAAGGCGACGCCGCCGCGCGGCTTCATCGCCATTTTCAATCGCTCCTACTATGAAGGCGTGCTGGTCGAACGCGTGCACGATCTGATCGGCAAGAAGGAGCTTCGCCGCCGCTATCGGCAGATCAACGATTTCGAGCGGCTCTTAGCCGAGACCGGAACGACAATCATCAAATTCTTCTTGCACATCTCGCCCGAAGAACAGTTGCGGCGGTTCAAGGAGCGGCTCGAGAACCCGGCGAAGCAATGGAAGATCAGCGAGGCGGACTACAAGGAGCGGGACTATTGGGACGATTATATGCAGGCCTACGAGGATGCGCTCGAAGAGTGCAGCACGACGTCTGCGCCCTGGTACGTCATCCCCTCGGATCATAAATGGTTCCGCGATCTCGCCGCGTCGCAGATCGTCGCCGACACGTTCGACCAGATGCATATCGCCAAACCGGAGCCGTCGGTCGATCTCGACAAGATTCGCGAGCTCTACCACCAGGACGCGGAACATTCGGGGACATAGCGAGAGGGATCATCCGCCGGCCGGCGCGGTCACCGCGACGATCGGCCCGATCGGCTCGGGCGGATCCTCGCGTCGGTCGAGATTGGGCGCATAAAGGCTCGACACCGATCCGTCGAGATAGAGCGCGTTTTGGCAATTGAGCTTGTCGCGGAAGAATTCGGCGAAGGCGTGGAACGTCACCGGGTCTTCCGAGATGACGAACGAGACGAGCCAATTGTCGCGCACGCCGACGCCGTTGCGAATCTTCGCCGAAGCGCCGGTCGGCGAAATCTTCGGATGCATGCGTCCGTCGATCAGCAACATCGGCCCGGACTGAGTGGCGAAGCGGGCTTTCGCCCCATCGGCGAGAAAACGCGACGTCTCGACGACGCCCGCTTCGCCGTCGCCGATATAGAACACGCCGTTCGGCTTGAGGTGGAAATTGGCGGCGCCGTCGCGCAAATCGGCGCGATGGCGCTGGCGTCCGTCTTCGATGTAGAGCCCGACCGGGGTCAGGTCGGTCTCATACATGCCGGCGTTCATGGCGAAGCGCAGTGCGCGGCCGCGCGAGGCCAGCGCATTGGCGAGGCGGGAGAAGCCGCCATAGGCTTCGTTGTTCGGACCTTTCCAGAACAGCCTGATGTCGTCGCGCCGAGCGTCGAACGAGCAAACGACATAGTTCGCGCCGTCATAGGCCATCGCCGCGCAAGGGCCGGGCGCCTGGGCAAGCGCAAAGCCCGCGCACAGCGCGACGACGGCGCCGGCCAGCGTCAGGAGAGAGGAAAGCAGCGAGACTCGAAGCCAGGTCGCGTGCGGCATCGTCCGAATCATCAAGCGCGCAACTGTCGAAAACGAATCTTGCTTGCAATCATAGCAAAAATTAGAGCACCTTGCCGGGATTGAGCACGCCGTTCGGGTCCAAGGCGGCCTTGATCGAACGCATGGCGCCGAGGGCCGCTTTATCCTTGGTCTCCCTCAGCAGATCGCGCTTCAATTGGCCGATGCCGTGCTCGGCGGAGATCGAGCCGCCATAGCGCTTGACCACGGCGTGGACGACCGCGTTCATCTCTCGCCATCCGGCGAGGAACGCCGCCTTGTCGGCGCCGACTGGCTGCGAGACGTTGAAATGGATGTTGCCGTCGCCGAGATGGCCAAAGGCGACGACCCGCGCCTCGGGCATGAAACCGAGCACCGCCGCGCTGGCCTCAGCGATGAAATCCGCGGTCGCGCCGACCGGCACGCTGACGTCGTGCTTGATCGAGCCGCCTTCGGGGCGCTGCGCGTCGGACATGTCCTCGCGCAGGCGCCAGAAAGCCCTGCGCTGCTCGAGCGTCGCCGCAATCGCGGCGTCGACGACAATTGCTTCCGCCATTGCGGTTTCGAGAAGTTCGGATAGCGCCTCGTCGAGGCGTTCGCGGCGCTGCGAGGCCAGCTCGATCAACACGTACCAGGGCTGCGGCGAGGAGAGGGGATCGCGAGAACCGGGCGCGTGGCGCAGGACGAAATCAAGGCCGACGCGCGGCAGCAATTCGAAGCTGGTCACGACGTTGCCGACGACGTCGCGCGCCAGCGCCAGCAGCTTCAAGGCGGCGGCCGGATCGGGAACGCCGGCGAAAGCGGTCGCGCGAGCGCGCGGACGCGGAAACAGTCTCAGCGACGCAGCCGCGATGACGCCCAGCGTTCCTTCCGAGCCGATGAAAAGGTCCTTCAAGTCGTAACCGGTATTGTCCTTGCGCAGCTTGCTCAGGCCCGACATCACCTCGCCGTTGGCGAGCACGACTTCCAGGCCGAGGGCCAGGTCGCGAGCGCCGCCATAGGCGATCACGCCGACGCCGCCGGCATTGGTCGCGAGATTGCCGCCGATCGTGCACGAGCCTTCCGAGGCGAGCGACAATGGAAACAACCGGTCCGCTTGCTCGGCCGCAGCTTGCGCCGCCGCGAGCGTCGCGCCCGCTTCGACGGTCATGACGTTCGAAAGCGGATCGACCTCTCGCACTTTGTTCATCCGGTGCAGCGAGAGAATGATCTCCTCGCCGCTTTCGTCCGGAATTTGGCCGCCGACCAGGCCGGTATTGCCGCCCTGAGGGACGACGGGAAGACGCGCCGCGTTGCAATAGGCGAGCAGCCGGGAGATCTCCTCGGTCGATCCCGGCCGGATCAGCGCCAAGGCCCGGCCGCGATAGAGGCCGCGCGGCTCGACGAGACGGCTCGCCAGCATTTGCTGGTCGGTTACGACATGGGCCGCTCCGACGATCGCGCCAAGTTCGGAAAGATGCTTGGTGGCCGCCGCGTCGTTCATCCGAGGATCCCTCTGGCTCGCCTCCGCGCCGGCCGCGCGAAGACGGCGACGATCTCCACATGAGGCGAAAAGCGGAACTGGTCAATCGGCGCCACTGAACCGAGTCGATAGCCGCCGTCGACGAGGATTTTCGCGTCGCGCGCGAAAGTCGCCGGATTGCAGGAGACTGCGACGACGGTCTCAACCCCGCTCGCCGCGATCTCGGCCGTTTGCGCCGCGGCGCCGGCGCGCGGCGGATCGAACAGGATGGCGTCGAAGCGCTGCAATTCCCGCCGCGTCAGCGGCCGCTGGAAGAGATCGCGCGTCTCGGTCGTCATCGGCCGCAAGCTCGCCGTCTCGCGGGCGGCGCGGGCGAGGGCCGCGAGCGCGGCGCCGTCGATCTCGACCGCATGCACTTGGCGGCTCTCGGCCAGGCGCAGCGCAAAAGCTCCGCAGCCGCTGAAGAGATCGACGACGCGCCCGCCCTTCATCGCCGCGAGCGCCAGGACGGCGAGGACGCGCTCGCCTTCCTCGGTCGCTTGCAGGAAGGCGCCGGGCGGCGGCGTCACGCGCGCCGCGCCCATTGCGATTTGCGGCGGACGACGCTCGATGAGAACGTCGCGATGATTGGCGAGGCGAGCAAGATCGCGGCGCTTGGCGGCCGCGACAAGGTCCTCTTGGAGGGAGAAGTCCAATGGGCCTGCGCCGCGAATCTCGACGTCCAGCCCGGCCAAGGTCGCGGTGATCAGAAGATCGAGCGGCTTGGCGCGCGGGCGCAGGGCCGCCGCGATTGCGCGCGCCGCGCCCAGCGCCTCTTCCATAGCAGGGGCGAGGATCGGGCACGCGTCGATCGCGACCACGCGATGCGTCCGCGCCTGCATATAGCCGACCGTCGCGCCCCTCGGCGTGAACCGGGCGTGAAAGGTCGCACGGCGGCGGCCTTCGCCATGCGCGTCGACAAGCGGCGCGACCTCGGCCTCGACGCGCGCTTGCGCCAGGGCCCGAACGACGATGTCGCGCTTCCATTGCGCATAGAGAGCGGCGTCCATGTGCTGCGCCGCGCAGCCGCCGCATTCGCCGAAATAGCGGCAGATCGGCGCGGCGCGGCGGGCGCTTGGCTGGAGGAGGTCGACCAGCGTTCCTCGTTCGCCCGAGGCGCGGGCGCGCACCCGCTCGCCGGGCAGGGCGTAAGGGACGTAGAGCGCCCCGTTCGCCCTTCTGGCGACGCCTTCGCCAAGATGACCGAGCGTGTCGATTTCGAGCTCGATCGGCGCTTCGTCAGCCATGGCGGCCGCCAAGCAGAAATTCCTCGGCGCCGTCGCCGCCGAGGATCGGCGAAGCGACGACGCCGAGGACCTCCCAGCCAAGCGTTTCGACGAAGGCGGCGGTTCCTTCGCAGACCTCGCGCTGGACGACCGGGTCCTTGACCGCGCCTTTCTTCAGCTTGTCACGGCCGGCTTCGAATTGCGGCTTGATCAGCGCGACAAGCCAGGCGCTTTCCGCCGCCAGGGACAAGACATGCGGCAGAACGAGGCGCAGCGAAATGAAGCTGACGTCGCAGACGATCGCTTGCGGCGGCGTCTCGAACAGGTTCGGCTGGAGCCGGCGCGCGTCGTGCTCTTCGTAGGCGACGACGCGGGGATCGGCGCGTAAGCGGCGATCGAGCTGAGCGCGGCCTACATCGATCGCATAGACGCGCCGCGCGCCGCGCGCGAGGAGGACATCGGTGAAGCCGCCGGTCGAGGCGCCGACATCGAGGCAAACGCGACCCGACGGATCAAACTTGAACGAGTCCAGCGCCGCTTCGAGCTTGACGCCACCGCGCGACGCCCAGGGATGCGGCGCTGCAGCTTCGATGGCAGCGCCGGCGTCGACCATCGCCGAAGCTTTGCGCAGAATCTCGCCGCCGACCCGCACCAGCCCGGCTTCGATCGCCGCCTGGGCGCGGGCGCGGCTCGGAAACTCGCCGCGTTCGACGAGGAGAATATCGGCGCGCTTGCGTTTGTCGGGCATGGCGAATTGCCTGCTCCGTTTTTCCGCAAAAGCGGAAATCCGGAGAAAGGCTGCGCTTCAATGGGCGCAGCCCGGATTCCGCGGCGACGCCGCGGGCGAGCGCCTTATTGGCGCGTCTTCGCGCTCCGATCAACCCATAGCGCGGCGCGCCGCGGCGGACGAAGCGAGCAGGGCCTCGATTTCCAGCGCGGCGCCGAGCGAGCCGTCCATGCCCGCCATTTGCCTCGCGATTTCGCGCGCCTTCATGCCGAAAGCCGGGCTCTCCAGCACGTCGGCCGCGGCGGTGCGGATCGCCTCGACGCTCGCGTCCTGCGAGAGCGAGCGTCCCGCGCCGATCTCCTCGACAACGGCCGCGTTTGGCGCCTGGTCGGCGGCCATGCCGGGCATGACCAGCATAGGCAGGCCGTATTTCAGCGCGCGCATCATCGTGCCGTGCCCGCCATGCGTGACGACCAACGCGGCGCGCGCCATCAAGGCGTCATGGTCGGCGGCGTCGAGCGCGACGGCGTTGCCGGGCGCCTTAACTTCTCCGATATCGATGCTGCGCCCGCCGGTAGCGACGACATGGACGGCGAGACCGGCAAGCGCGTCGAGCGTCCGCTGCATCTTGCCGACGTTCCCCTGTTCCGGACCCGTCGAGAAGCTGAGTAGGACGAGCGGCGTCGGATCGTCCGCGCTCCAAGGAAGAGCGACGGGCGCCGCATGGCGCTCCATTTCGAGGGCCGGGCCGACATGACGTACTTTGTCGACGCCGTAGGGCGGCGGATCGCGGCGGTCGAGCGATGCGAGCGACGTCGTCACGATGAGGTCGCGCTCGAACCACAGACGATCCGCGTCGGGCAGGGCCGCGAAGCCGGCCGCCTGGCGCGACGCGTTCGTCTTCGCGCAAAAGGCGCGGTACTGATCGATGTGCCGTAGGAACAAGGTGTGGCACATCATGACCGACGGTTGCGGCGCCTTTGCCGCCTGCGCGAGCCCGGCGGTAAACATCTGGTCGACGATGAGCAGATCGGGCGCCTCAGCGTGGATGACCGCAGCGATTTGCTCTTCGACGGCGGGCGAGGTGAGATAGCAGGCCATCCGCCAGAGCGGCCAATCTTTCGGGTAAAGCTCGGCCTGTTCGTAGGCGCGCGTCAGTTCGATGGCGCGGAAGCCGGCTTGATCGACGCGTGGAGTCATTTCCGGCCGCCCCGCGAAGGCGACCTCATGTCCGCGTTCCGTGAGGGCGCGGGCGACGCCGAGGCTCGGCGGCAGATTGCCGCCGCCGGACCAGTTCAACCAGAGAAACCGCGCCATCATGTCCCTCCTTTGAGAAGCGAATGGATGATCCTGCAGACGACCTTTTCGGCGGCGCGTCGGCTGAGGCCGAAATCGCGGCGCAACAATTTCCAGGCATAGACGTCGGTCGGCACGAGCAGCGCGTTGAGAAGCTCGGCGCGCGCGTTTCTGTCGAGCTTGGAAAGCTGCGGGGAGAAGCTTTCCGCGATCCAGCGCCGATGATTGTAGCGGCCCGACTTCAGCGAGGCGTCGAGCGAGGGAATGCGTCCCTCGTCGGCGAGGCGCAGGATGACGGCGTCGCCGATCTTCTCGTAATCGTCGAAGAGGACTTTGACGGTCGCTTCGACGTCGCCTGGATGAAGCGGGCCATGGCCGCGCCGGCCTTCGGCGTTGATCGCGGCGGCGAAGACCTGCTCCTTGCTGCCGAAAATGCGCAGGATGGTGCGCGCAGCGACGCCCGCGCGCTCGGCGATCGCCTCCAAGGTCAGCCCATCCAGCGTCCGCTCGACGATAAGATCGACTGCGCTTTTGACGATACGCTCCTTCGTCGCGGCCGCCTTCTCGGCGCGAGCTTTCATGACATAGGCACGCGTTTCAATATTCATGTCATCTAACATGACATGAAATAAATTTGGCGTCAATATAGGTGGCGCGAAATAGCGGCGTTCAGCCGCCCGGCTTGGTCGCGACGATGAACAGGCGCGGATAAAGGAACAAGACGCGGCCGTCCGGCTCGCTCGGATAGGCGGCGGCGAGCTCCTCCATGTAGCGGGCGATGAATTGCTCGCGCTCACATTCGTCGAGCGGGTTGAGGAAGGGCCTGAGGCCGCTGCCGCGGAACCAGTCGACCAATTCGCCGACGCCGTTCAGCGCGTGGACGTACGTCGTCTGCCAAATTTGCAATTTCGCGCCGAGCGGCTTCAGCCAGCGATAATAGTCCGAATAGGCGCCGATCACCGCGCGCGTCTTGGCGATCGGCAGCAGACGATCGACCCAGGGCCCGTCGGCCGCGACCATCCGCATCAGCGCATGCGAGGGTTCATGACGATTGTCCGGCATCTGCACGGCGAGCGAACCGCCTTCGGCGAGCAGGGAATAGAGCCGCGGCGTCAACTCATGATGGTCGCGCAACCATTGCAGGGACGAATTGGCGAAGATGAGGTCCGGCGGCGTCGCCGGCCGCCAGGCGGCGATGTCGCGCTTTTCGAAGCGAATGTCCGGCAAGCGCGCCCGCGCGCTCGCCAACATGTGATCCGAACTGTCGACGCCGATCAGCTCGGCCTCGGGGAAGCGGGTCGCGAGGAGGCGCGTGCTGGCGCCAGGGCCGCAGCCGAGATCGACGATCCGCCGCGGCGACCGCGTCGGCACATGGGCGAGGAGATCCGTCGCCGCGCGCACCCGCTCCTTCTCGAATTTGAGATAGAGGGCGACGTCCCATTCATTCGCGTCGATAAATGGCGACGCGATTTCAGGCGTATCCCCCGGCGCCATCGACCCCTCCCTCAAGACCTGAAGGCGTCGCGTGATGGACGCGCAATTTGTCCATTTTCAGGCTCGGCTTAGAGCCGCTCCAAAAGAGTTGAATGCGCTCGTCTCATCACTTGGCGGAAGGGCCGAAAGCGTACCTGTTGGCGCCAGAAGGGGCGGCCGCAAGAAGAGGAGCGAGTCGGAACAGTCCCCCCATTTCACGCCGCTGCGCCGGGCTAGGGAAGGACGACGCCGGCGACACTTTCTTTCAGACGCGGCGTCGCGAAGTCGAGGAAGGCGCGCAGCTTGAGCGGCGTCAAATCGCGGGTGGCGCGAACCAGGCTGACCGGGGAGGGCGCCGGCTCGAAGTCCTGAAGCGCGACGGCGAGCGCGCCCGCGCGCACGGCGTCGATCGCTTGGTACGAGAGGACGCGCGCAACGCCGATTTCGGCTGCCGCCGCGTCGACCGCCGCTTCCGCGGTGGTGACCGCCAGGCGGGGGCGGATCGGCGCCGAAATCTCCGCTTTGCCGGCTCTGAAGAGCCAAGCGGCGGCGGAGTTCGAGCTTTCGAACGTGATGCAATCATGCTCGGCGAGATCTTCCGGCCTGTTCGGGCGGCCGCGCCGGCCGAAATAAGACGGACTGGCGCAGACCACGCGGCGCAGCGCGCCGACCGGCGTCGCGATCAGGCTGCTGTCCGGCAGGCGGCCGATGCGGACGGCGACATCGATGCGCTCTTCGAACAGATCCGCGACGCGGTCGGAGAGAATCAGCCTGAGATTGATCTCCGGATACGCCTTGAGAAACGCGATCGCGATCGGCAACACGTGGAGACGGCCGAAGACGATCGGCGCGGCGACGACGAGCTCGCCTTTCGGCGCCGAATATTCGCCCGAAACCGCGCGCTCGGCTTCTTCCACCTCCTCGAGAATCCGCTTGCAGGCGGCGACATAGGCGCTGCCCGCGTCGGTCAAGGACAGCCGCCGCGCCGAGCGATTGACGAGCCGCGCCTGCAGCCGGGTTTCGAGATCGGAGACTTTGCGGCTGATCGTCGCCAGCGGCGCGCGAAGCCGCCGCGCTGCGGCGGACAGACTGCCTGTCTCGGCCACCGCGACGAGAATCGCCATGGATTCGAGGCGGTCCATTCTATCCTTCCATATTCTGGAAGACTGGTTTCCAAATTTAGCACCTGCTTATCAATTCTGGAAGGAATAGCTACCCTCGCGAAATCTCCGGCGATGCGCCGGCGGTCCGGCCAAGGGAGAAGTCCGACATGAGCGAGGCCCGCCTTTCTTCGAGCGACGTCGCTTTCACGCCCAGCGTCAAGGCGGTTCAGGCCCGCAAGGGTTCGCGAGGCGCCTACAAGCGGGTCGAGGAAAACGTCGCCTGGCCGACGGTCATTACCCCTGACCTCGCCGCCTTCATCGCCGCGCAGCGCAGCGTCTTCCTCGCCACCGCGAGTCGCGACGGCCAGCCCTATATCCAGCATCGCGGCGGCCCGCCGGGGTTTTTGCGCGCGCTCGATGAGAAGACGATCGGCTTCGCCGATTTCGCCGGCAATCGGCAATATATCACGCTCGGCAATCTCGCCGAGAACCCGAAGGCCTATCTCTTCCTGATCGATTACGCCCGCCGTCAGCGCGTCAAACTCTGGGGCGAGGCGCGGGTGATAGAGAATGACCACGCTCTGATCGCCAAGTTGATGCCCGAAGGGTACGGAGCGCGCCCGGAACAAGCGATTCTTTTTACCCTCTCCGCTTGGAGCGCCAATTGTCCGCAGCATATTCCGCAGCGTTTCGACGCCGAGGACGTCGCCGCGGCGATCGAGGAGCGCGATCGGAAGATCGCCGCTTTGGAAGCCGAGCTCCGGATTTTACGCGAGGCGACATGAGGAGCGGCGTAGTTCGCTCCGAAGCCGATATCGGGTCCGACGGGTGTTCCCTCATTCCTTCCGGCCGCTGAAACTTGGGGAAGAAACAGTAGACGCGCGCCATTGCCTCGCGTCGGCGCTTCGCTCGGAACGCCTCTTGACTCTTGGCGCGTTCGGCCGTTTCATAGAACAAAGAGAGAACATGTCCAATCCGTCAAATCCATGTCGCCGGGCAGCAAATTGGAGACCATGGCGCATTTGCGCAGCGCCATTGCCGGGATCGAATCCCAGGCCGGGCCGCGGAGGCGAGCTGAGTTTCGGCTGCCCCTCGCGGCGGCGTTGGACGGCGCCTTGGGCGGCGGGCTCGCCGGCGACGCGCTTCATGAAATCGCGCCGGCTGGTCCTGGTGACGGCGCGGCGGCGATAGCGTTCGCGCTGTGCCTGGCGGCGCGGTTCCACGCAGCTTCGCCGCGACGCGCGCCGGTGCTCATCGCCTATGAGGAATTCTGCACGCGCGAGGCCGGCGCGCTCTATGGACCGGGCCTCGCCGCTTTCGGCCTTTCGCGCGGCGATCTCGTTTTCGTCAACGCGCCGGACGGACGCGCCTTGCTTTGGGCCATGGAGGAAGCGCTGAAAAGCGGCGCGCTCGCCGCAGTAATCGGCGAATTATGGAGCGTCGCCAAGCATTACGGCCTCGCCGCGTCGCGCCGGCTGCTGCTTGCGGCCCATAAGGGGGAAACGCCCGCGCTGATCGTCCATGGCGGCCTTTTCGGCCAGACCGAGGCGCTCTCCAGCGCGGCCGAGACGCGGTTCGAAATCGCCGCCGCGCCGAGCCGCCGTCTCCCCCCGGCGAGCGGCAATCTCGGCCTGCCTGGCGCGCCGGCTTTCGCAGTTCGGCTCGTCAAAGCGCGGCTATCGCCCGCGGCGCAAGGCCCGCCGGCTCGGCTTTTCGACGAGACGCGGTCAACGCGCCTCGAATGGTCGAGCGTTGAGACATCCTTCCATGATCCGACGGTATCTCTCCCTGTGGCTCCCGCGCCTCTCTACGGACCGCGCCCACGCATTGCTGCGGCGTGAGGGCGGCGCTCTTTCCCCAACGCCGCTCGCCACATACGCCAAGATTGGCAACGCGCAGCTCCTCGTCTGCGTCGATCGGCTTGCGGCGAGTCTCGGTCTAACCGCCGGCCTGCCGCTCGCCGACGCCAAGGCGCGCCGCCCCAATCTCATCGCCGTCGAAGCTGATCCGGTCGAGGAAGGCAAGCTCCTCGAAAGGATCGCCGATTGGTTGCAGCGCTTCACGCCGCTCGCCGCGCTCGACGGCGCCGACGGGATCATGCTCGACATTGCCGGCGTCGCCCACCTCTTCAATGGCGAAGCTTCGTTGATCCAAGAGATCGAGACGCGTCTTGCCGGCCAAGGCCTTACGGCGCGGGCCGGGATCGCCGATTTTCCGCGCGCCGCTTGGGCGCTGGCGCGTTTCGCCAAGCAGAGGATTGCTCCGGCCGACGCGACCGGGAAAATCTTTGCGCAATTGTACCATGCCCTGCCGCTCGCCGCGCTCGGACTGAACAAGGACGTGGTCGCCGATATGGCTCGGGCGGGCCTGCGCCAGATCGGCGATGTCGCATTGCGGCCGCGCGCGCCGATCGCAGCGCGCTTCGGCGAGGACGTGATCGCCCGGCTGGACGCCCTTTCCGGCCTCGAGCGCGCGGCGATTTCGCCGCGCTTCGCCGCGCCTGATTTTTCCGCCGAGCGGCGTTTCGCCAGCGCGATCCAAGAGCGCGCGGCGATCGAGGCGACTTTGTTCAAGCTCGCCGAGAATTTGGCTTTCCTGTTGCAACGCCAGGCCAAAGGCGCGCGTCGGCTCGAATTCGCCTTGTTCCGCGTCGACGGCGCGGTGCGCCGCATCGTCGTCGGCGCGAGCCGACCGCTCAATGAGCCGGAGGCCATGCGCCGGCTGTTTCGCGAGCGGTTCGAGGCGCCCGAAACGGACGAGTTCGATCCTGGCTATGGTTTCGACGTGTTACGCCTCTCCTGCCTTCTCGCCGAGCCGCTCGCGCCCGCGCAAGGCGATTTGGCGCGCGCGTCGCAAGAGGAGAAAGCCCAGACGCTCGCCGATCTGCTGGACCGGCTGAGCGCGCGGCTCGGCGCGCGCCGCGTCACGCGGATCGATTGCGTCGACACGCATATTCCCGAATTCGCCGTGGCGGCGATTCCGGCGACTTTGGGCGATGCGCGAAGGCCTATTCCGGCGCGGCGGCGCGCCCCCTCCGCCATGGTCCCCCTCTCCCGCTCTGCGGGGAAGGAAGAGGGCGCTTCTATCCTTCCCCGCGCAGCGGTGGAGGGCGGCGGAGGGGGCCCGCGGCGCTTCGCATCGCCCGCCCGTCCCTTGCGCCTCTTCGAACGCCCCGAGCCGATCGAGGCGATCGCCGAAATTCCTGACGGACCGCCCTTGCGCTTCAAATGGCGGCGCGCCATGCACGAGGTTGCCGCCATCGAGGGCCCCGAGCGCATCGCCGCCGAATGGTGGCGCCGGCCGGACGGGCCGACCCGCGATTATTTCCGCGCCGAGGATACGGAAGGCCGCCGCTTCTGGCTCTATCGCGAAGGCCTCTACGGTCGCGAGGCCGGGCGGCCGAGATGGTACATGCACGGGCTGTTCGGATGAGGCCGCGGCCATGATCCGCCTTGCGCCGCGCTTCGCCGAACTGGCGACGATGACCAATTTCTCGTTTCTGCGCGGCGCGTCGCATCCTGAGGAATTGGTCGCGAAAGCCGCCGCGCTCAAGCTGCACGGAATCGGCGTCGCCGACCGCAATTCGCTCGCCGGGGTGGTGCGGGCGCATGTCTTCGCCCGCGAAAACAAAAAGGAGATGGGCGCAACCCGCGTCGCGCCCGGCGCGCGCCTCGTCTTTTCCGACGGCGCGCCCGACATTCTCGTCTATCCTGAAGACCGCGCCGGCTATGGCCGGCTGTGCCGCCTCCTCACGAAAGGCAATCTCAGAGCCAAGAAAGGCGAATGCCTGCTGACGATCGACGATCTTCTCGATCACGCCGAGGGCCTGCGCATCGCGGTCCTGCCGCAGGCCGATCCAGCGCGATGCGGCTCGGATGACGAGTTCTTCTTCCTCAGCCGCTTGCGCGAGGTTTTTCCCGACCGCCTCTGGCTCGCCGCCGCCATGACCTATGGCCCGCATATGCGCGGCGCGCTGGCTGAGCGAATCATGACCGCGCGCCAGGCGAATATTCCGCTGCTCGCCACCAACGACGTCATCATGCATGCGCCCGAGCGGCGGCGCCTCGCCGACGTCGTCGCCTGCATCCGCGAAGGCGTGAAGATCGAGGAGGCTGGCCGCCTGCTCGCCGCCAACGCCGAGCGCCATCTGAAAAGCCCCGACGAGATGGCGCGCCTTTTCCGCGAAGCGCCGCAGGCGCTGGAGGAGACGATCTACTTTTTCGACGGGCTTCGCTTCAGTCTCGACGAATTGAGCCCTTCCTATCCGGAGGAATTGCGCGAGGGCTATCCGGATCCGCAGGCGGCGCTGGAGGCTTTCGCCTGGGAAGGGGCGAGAAAACGCTATCCGCAAGGCGTTCCCGAAAAAGTCGTGAAGGCGCTGGACGAAGAGCTGGCGCTGATCGCGAAATGCAAATTCGCGCCTTACTTTCTCACTGTTCACGACATCATTCGTTTTGCCCGCTCGCTGCAGAAGAAGATTCTGGCGCAGGGGCGCGGCTCCGCCGCAAATTCCTCCGTCTGCTTTTGTCTTGGCATTACCGAGGTCGATCCGGCGCGCCACGAACTTCTCTTCACGCGCTTCATCTCCGCCGAACGCAAGGAGCCTCCCGACATCGACGTCGATTTCGAGCACGAGAGACGCGAGGAGGTGATCCGATATATCTACAAGCGGTTCGGGCGCGACAGGACCGGTTTGGCGGCGAGCGTCATCACTTATCGCGCGCGCTCGGCGATCCGGGAAGTCGCCAAAGTCTTCGGCCTTTCCGAGGACGTCGTCAACGCGCTGACCGGCACGACCTGGGGCTATGGCGAAGGCGGCGGGGTCAGCGAAACGGACGCGCGACGCGGCGGCCTCGATCCCCGCGACCCGACCCTCGCTCTGGCGATCGACATAGCCGGCGAGCTCGTCGGCTTTCCGCGTCATCTTTCGCAGCATACCGGCGGCTTCGTCATTGCGCGCGACCGGCTCGATGAAGTCGTCCCCATTCTCAATGCGGCGATGGAGGAGCGCACCACGATCGAATGGGACAAGGACGATCTCGACGCTTTGCGCATTCTTAAAGTCGACGTGCTCGCGCTCGGCATGTTGACGGCCCTGCGCAAGGGTCTCGACATGATCGAAAAACATTATGATCGGCGCCTCGCGCTTTCGACGATTCCTTCCGAAGAGGCTTGCGTCTACGCCATGATTCAACGCGCCGACACGATCGGCGTCTTCCAGATCGAGAGCCGCGCGCAAATGTCGATGCTGCCGCGGCTCAGGCCAAAAGAATTCTACGACCTCGTCATCGAGGTCGCCATCGTTCGCCCGGGCCCCATTCAGGGCGACATGGTTCATCCGTACCTTAGACGCCGTCAGAATATCGATGAGGTCGTCTATCCTTCGAAAGAACTCGAAGAGGTGCTCCATCGAACCTTGGGCATTCCTCTCTTCCAAGAGCAGGCGATGAAAATCGCCATCGTCGCCGGCGGGTTTACGCCGGAAGAAGCCGATTTGCTCCGCCGAGCGATGGCGACGTTCCGGCGCGCCGGCACGATTCAGAATTTCGAGACGAAAATGATCGAAGGCATGGTCGAAAGGGGCTACGAGCGGGAGTTCGCCGAGCGCTGCTTCAAACAGATCGAAGGCTTCGGCGAGTATGGCTTCCCCGAGAGTCACGCCGCGAGTTTCGCGCTGCTCGTCTACGCCTCGGCCTGGATGAAATGCCGCTATCCGGACGTGTTCTGCGCCGCTTTGATCAATTCCCAGCCGATGGGCTTCTACGCGCCGGCGCAGATCGTGCGCGACGCGCGCGAGCACGGCGTCGAAGTGCGCGAGGTCGACGTCAATCTGTCGGATTGGGATTGCACGCTGGAGAGACTGGATGAATCCCCTTCTCCCCGCTTCGCCGGGCGAGGGGAAGCAGCGCCCGCCATCCATCCCCGCCATGCCGAGATGGCCGAGCACATCCTTACGACCCATGCCGTACGGCTCGGCTTTCGCCAGATCGTCGGCTTGCGTGAAGAGGATATGAAAATCGTCGTTGGAAAGCGCGGCGCCGGCTACGATTCCGTCCGCGATCTTTGGCTGCGCACGGCTTTAAGCGCGGCGACGATCGAGAAATTGGCGGAAGCCGACGCCTTCCGCTCGCTCGGCCTCGACCGGCGGGCGGCGCTTTGGGCGGCGCGCGGCCTCGACCGGGTGGGCGACCAAGATAACCTGCCGCTGTTCATGGCGAGCCGGCCGCAGCGCGAGCATGAGCCCGACGCGAAGCTGCCGCCGATGCCGCTCGGCGCGCATGTCGTCGAGGATTATCGGTGCCTGTCTTTGTCGCTGAAAGGCCATCCCGTCGCCTTCATGCGGGGGCGGCTCGATCAACGCGGCGTCCTGCGCTGCGAGCAATTGGCCAAGACCGCTTCAGGCGCGCGGGTTTCAGTCGCCGGCCTCGTCCTGGTGCGCCAGCGGCCCGGTACGGCCTCGGGCGTCGTCTTCTTGACGGTCGAAGACGAGACCGGAATCGCCAACATCATCGTCTGGCCGAAAGTCTTCGAGAAGCTGCGCGCGATCGTCATCGGCGCGCGCTTCGTCGCCGTGACCGGCAAGGTGCAAAGCGAGAGCGGCGTCATCCATGTCGTCGCCGACCGGATGGAGGATTTGACGCCGATGCTCGGCCTGCTCTCCGAGCGCGGGCCCGAGGTCAACAGGCCGGCGCGGGCCGACGAATCGAGAACCTCGCGGCCTGACCCTCGCGGCCGCCCCGGCAATCGCGCCTGCCGCCCGCCCGCGCTGACGCCGCCCGCCGCCATGGCGAGCGAGCAACGCGATTTGCTCGAAGTTCTGCCGCTCGGGCGGCGGTTTCATTGATTGGCTCGGCTCGCGCCGACCAAGGCCGCCCAGCGGCCGGGCGTAACGCCGAACGCCTTCTTGAATTGCCGGCTCAGATGGCTCTGATCGGCGAAGCCGGTCGCGATCGCAACGTCCGCCAGCTCCCCGCCGGCGCCGATCATGAAGCGGGCGCGCTGCAGACGACGCATCAGGTGAAAGCGATGCGGGCTGGTGGCGAAAGCCGCGCGGAAATGACGCGACAGCGCGAAACGATCAAGCCCGACGACTCCTTCCAATTCTTCCGATCGAACCGTTCGATCTGCATGGGCCTCGAGATAGTCGCGGGCGAGGAACGCCGAACGCCGCGCCAGCGCGGCCAACCGCTTCAGCGGCCGCTTGGCGTGGCGGCTCAGCCTTTCGGCGATCCGCATCACCAGATCGTCGACGAGGAGCTCGTCCAAATCCTCGTCGAGAGCGCCAAGCGCAGCGAGCAGCGCGTCGCGAAGCGCATCGTCGTCGAGGACCGGTTGATCGACAAAGGGCAGGGCGGCGGATTCCGTATCGAGGCATCGCCGCAGCAGCGAAGGCTCCAGATAGAGCATCCGATAGCGTAAGCCCTCTTCCGTGCCGGCGCCGCCGTCGTGAATCTCATCCGGATGGAGGACGATGATCCGTCCGGGGCGGCTCGCCCTGATCTCGCCGCGATAACGAAACGTCTGCACGCCGCGAAGCGTCACGCCGAGCGCATAAGTGTCGTGGCGATGCGGCTCGAAAGCCTCGCCGTAAAACAGCGCTTCGATCCGCTCGATCCCGGGAAAGCTCGGCGCCGAGACGATTTTCTCGCCGCCCTGGCCCTCGCACGAACGTTCAAGACCCGCGAATATCCGCCCGTCTAAATCCATGTCTCGCCGAACTCGCGTGATGGAAGATTCATGTTCGATACGAAAATCGCGATCGTCTTGCGCGACGATCTTCAGCCCTGGCAGGCGCTCAATGTGACCGCGTTTCTGACCAGCGGGATCGTCGCCCAATTCCCGCAGATCATCGGAGAGGCCTATCGCGATCGCGCCGGCAACATCTATAATCCGCTTTCCATACAGCCCATCGTCATTCTCGCCGCCGACCAGGGCGCGATTGCGACGATCCATCGCCGAGCTCTCGCTGCGGGCGTCAAGACCTCCGCCTATATCGAGGAAATGTTTTCGACCGGACATGACGCCGCCAATCGCGCCGCCTTCGCCGAATTTGCGCCCGAAGACGCCAAGATCGTCGGCGTCGCCTTGCGCGCCGACAAAAAGATCGTCGACAAAATCGCCAAAGGCGCGCGCAAGCACCCGTAATTTGGCCATTTCCCCTTTGCGACGATTTGCTCTACGAGGCGGCGTCTCCAGAATTCGAGGGGCAAAATGGACGCCAGCGCCAAACCTTTTGACGATATCCGCAATCTCCTGCGCGCTTTGCCTGGGCCGGACGAAAAAGCGCTGGCGGCCGCGTCCGCGCGGGAAAGCGAACTGACCAAGCCGGCCGGCTCGCTCGGCCGGCTCGAAGAGATCGCCGAATGGCTCGCCGCCTGGCAGGGAACGGCGCGGCCCCATGTCGACCGGCCTCTGGTCGCCGTCTTCGCCGCCAATCACGGCGTCGTCGCCCAAGGCGTCTCGCCCTATCCGCAATCGGTCACCAGCGCCATGGTGGCCAATTTCGCCGCCGGCGGCGCGGCGATCAACCAGATCTGCAAGACGTTCGATCTCGGCCTCAAAGTCTATGAACTCGCGCTCGAAGCGCCGACCGGCGACATCACGGAAGGGCCGGCTCTGAGCGAGCGCGACTGCGCCGCGACCATGGCGTTCGGCATGGAGGCCCTCGCCTCCGGCGCCGATCTCCTCTGTCTCGGCGAGATGGGCATCGGCAATACGACGATCGCGGCCGCGATTTATCACGCGCTTTGGGGCGGCAAGCCGGAGGATTGGGTCGGCCGCGGGACTGGCCTCGACGACGAGGGCCTCAAGCGCAAAGCCAGGGCGGTGGCCGCCGCCGTCGCCCTCCACCGCGATTACCTGAACGATCCGCTCGAAATTCTACGCCGGCTCGGCGGCCGCGAAGTGGCGGCCATGGCCGGCGCGATCATCGCGGCGCGGGTGCAGAAGACGCCGGTCCTGCTCGACGGCTATGTCGTCTGCGCCGCCGCCGCAATCTTGCACGCGCTCAATCCGGCGGCGCTCGATCATTGCCTCGCCGGCCACGTCTCCGCCGAAGGCGCGCATCGCGAAGTGTTGCGCCGGCTCGGCAAGCCGCCGCTGCTCGATCTCGGCATGCGCCTCGGCGAAGGCTCGGGCGCGGCGTTGGCGGCGGGCATCGTCAAGGCGGCGGTCGCTTGCCACAACGGAATGGCGACTTTCGCCGAGGCGGGCGTGGCCGGGAAGGAGGGGTAGAAGAACTCCTCGCGCCTCTCGCGCCTCTGGTTACGAGCCGATCGTCCGCCGACAATAATCGCGGCGGCAGCGCGCCGATACGGATCGATGAGGGGGACCGAAGCGGCGCCTGTCCCAATGACGCCCGGTCTTGCCGATCGTCATCAAGCGCAGCGAGGCAATCCGCGATTTGGCCTGAACGCAATTCGCTCTGATCGGAGAGGCGACCGACGTCGCCCTCTCCTCTTCCAACCTTGCCTGCAACGATCGCGACAACGGGCGCTGTTGCGGCCTATGACGTCTTTCACGCCGCTTTGGCGACCGGACTCGGCCTCGTCATGCGCAACGCATAATAGGCCGCGCCTGCGATGGCGACGCCGAAGAACCAGCCATAGACGCCCCACCAGGCCGGCAAAAGCGAGGTGAAATTCGGCAGGATCGACGAGAACAGGGCGCCGATCGCCGCGGCGACGAGCGCGTTGACGCTCCAGCCGTTCTGATAGCGATATTCGCCGTCCTCCTGGTACAAAGCCGGCACGTTCACCGCGCCTTTGGCGATGAGATAATAGTCGACCATCATCACGCCGAAAATCGGTCCCATCGTCGCGCCGATCACGCCGACGAAGGAGGCGGCGCTTCCCTCCCACGGCGCGAACGGATAGAGGACGAGCGCGATCAAAGCCGCGATGTAGCCGCCCTTCTTGAAATCGATCTGTTTCGGGAAAACGTTGGAGAAATCGAAGGCCGGCGAGACGAAATTGGCGACGACATTGATGCCGAGCGTCGCCACCGCGAAGGTGACCGCGGCGAGCAAGGCCAGGAACCAGTTGTCGAATTTCGCCGAAATCTGGTCCGGGTGCAGGAGCACCTCATTGTAGACGTGAAACGCCGCGATCGTGGTGATTCCGGCGACGAACGAAAACAGGATCAGATTGACCGGCAGGCCCCAGATATTGCCCCTGCGCACCGCCGCGGCGTCGGGCGCGTAGCGCGAGAAGTCGCAGAAATTGAGGTACAGAGCTGCGAAATACGTGATCCATGTCGCGGCGACGGCGAAGAGAGCCGCGATCGAGCCGGGCTCGCCCGGCACGCCGGCGTCCTTGGTCTTGTCGAGCAGAACGTCCTGCGGGATCGGCGCAGTCAGCGAAACGCCGCCGGCCTTGATGCTGAGTCCGACAGCGAGGATGAGCATCATCACCCAGACGGCCGGGCCGGCCCAATCCTGGAAGCGGCGCACCGTCTCCATTCCGTGCTGAATGATCAGGAGCTGCAGCGCCCAGACGATGACGAAACAGATCGTTTCGAGGCCGGAATGACCGAGGAAATGCGTCGAGTCGTTGAAAGACTTGAATGCGTCCATGCGCGTCAGCAGCGCGACGATCGCGCCGGACGCGGCCGCGGTCTGCGCTCCGTACCAGAAGCAGGCGACGATCGCGCGCACCAGAGCCGGGACATTGGCGCCCCAGACGCCGAACGAGGCGCGGGCGAGGACCGGATAGGGCACGCCGGTCTTGACGCCGGCATTGCCGACGAGGCTCATCAAGAAATAGATGACCAGCGAGCCGAGGCCGATCGCCAGGATGAAATTGACGAAGCTGCCGCACAGCAGAAACAGGCTGGCGGCGAGGTAATAGCCCCACAGGCTGTGCACGTCCGAAGTCCAGACATTGAAGATGCTGAACGCTCCCCAATTGCGGACCTTGGCCGGCGCCAAATCCTCGTTATAGAGCGACGGCGACGCATTCTTGATGTCCATGATCTCCTCCCCCATCCTTATTTTTGCCGACTCTGCTTAAAATTTAAGCACCATTTGACAGAGGCCGCCAGAGGAGAGGAAGGGCCGCGCGGCCGGCGCGCGCCAAAATTTTCGAGCTCTCAGCTCGCCTGGCCGCCGCGCAAGAGCGTCGGCAGGGAAAGGATTGGATGGCGGCCGGGGCCGGCTTAATCGCAGGCGGCATGCCGATGCGGAGGGTGGAGCAATGGAAAAGTCAGGTTTCGATCCGCTGACGCTGCCCGAGAGCAACGCGACCGGCTATCCCGAGCCCCACCGCGCCGCAAATCAGAAGCGCTGGAACCGCCGGCTCGGCGATCACGCCAAACTGACCAATTTCGGCGTCAACCTCACCCGCCTGCCGCCCGGGGCGCAGTCCTCGGCCCGGCACGCCCATTCCCGACAGGACGAGTTCGTCTACGTGCTCCAGGGCGTCGTCGAATTGGAGACCGACGCCGGCGTGGAGATCCTGCGCGCCGGGTTTTGCGCCGGTTTCCCGGCCGGGACCGGCAATGCTCATCGCTTCGTCAATCGCTCCGACCAGGAGGTTCTGCTGCTCGTCGTCGGCGACAGAACTGCGGGCGACGAAGTGATCTATCCCGATATCGATTTGCACGCCCGCTTGGGCGAGGATGGCAGGTATAAGTTCGCTCATAAGGACGGAACGCCGTACTAGAAGCGCGCTGCGCTCATTGCGAGCGCAACGACGAAAAGCCGTCGGGCTTTGTCGCTTCTCTCGCCCGAAATGAACCTACTGCGCGATCCGCGCCAGCACGTCGCGCAGCGGCTGGCTGGTCCAAGCGTAATTGACGAAATCGTCATGGGCCGCGTCGCCGGCGTCGATGAAGGCGACGACGCCGGGGCCGAGCCGCTCCGGCAGCCGATCCTGCACCGGCATGCCGGCCGCGATCAGCCGCGCTTTGAGCGCCTGATTTTGTTCGCGCGAGGATTTTGAATAGGCGCTGACGAAAAACGCGCGGCCGCGCGAGCGCGCGATCCAGTCGAAGAACTTGTCCTCTTCGCCGTAAAGCGCGTCGAGCAGAACGACGCCGCGCACTCGCGAATCGGCGCCGCCGACGGCGAGCGAGTAGGCCGCCGGCAAATAGCCGCCGCTATAGGCGACGATGACGACGGGCAGGCGCCGGAACTCGCCGGCGGCGCCGCCATAGAGCGAGGCCAGGCGCTGGTCCGCTTCGTTGAGGAACGCCGCCAATTGGCCCGGCTGCCAGAACCGCCCGGCGCTCGAGTCGAGCGCGTTGACCGCCATTTGCGGCGCGATCAGCACGCCGTTCAAGCCGGATTCCGCCACTTGTTGCGGCGTCTGCTGGCGGTCGACGACGTCGCGCGCCAACGTCGCCTGATTGCCATGGAAATACAGGACAAGATCGCCGCCGCGGCGCGCGTCGAAATCGCCGCCCGCGGCGATCAGGACGCGGCGATCGTTGTAGGTCTCGTCTTCCCAATAGACGCCGCCGCGCGGCGAGCTATGGCCCAGCCGGCCATTCGCGCTGACGTCGAGAAACGGACGCCCCTCGTCGGGAATCGAGCCATGGTAGGGAAAGGCGGAGTTCCTGAATTCGGCGTAAGCGACATTGACGCCGCCCGATTGCGTAAACCCGCCGCCCGTCGGCGCCGCCGCTTCTTTCATCGGGGTCGGCCCTGCGCAGCCTGCAAGCGCCAGAAGCCCCGCCGCGAACATGGCTCGTTTTCGCGACGCGGCCAAGCCGGACGCAACGCCCCTCTCATCCCTCATTCGCCCCTGCTCCGGATTTTTGAAATCCGATTACGCGAATCTTGGCTTCCGCCCAGACGATATTACGCCGAAGAAGGCCGGCAGGGCCAGCAGGTACGCAAGGCCGGCGATCTCGATCACCGCGCCCAGGCCGAAATTGGTGGCGATCACCGGCGCCGCCGCGGCGCCGATGACCGAGAAGCAACCGTTCACGCCCCAGGCCCAAATGAACATGTGATCCTTGCCGAGCCGGCCGAGCGTGGTCATCGCCGTCGGCATCGGGAATCCCATCAGGAAGGCGGGCGGCGCGATGAAGACGAAGGAGAGCAGCAAGCGCGCGCCGTAAGGCAGAGCGCCGATCGCGTCGAGCGCGTTGTCGAGAAACAAGGCGTAGAGGATCAGCAGCGCGCCGATTGCGAGGAAAATCGGCGGCATGGCGAGGCGCATTTTCGGCAGAATGCGCTCGGAGGTCAGGCTGCCAAGGCCGGAAAAGACCAGCATGCCGGTGATCAACACCGAGGCTGAGACCGTCGCGTTGCCGAGCGCCATGACGAAATGCGCGATCAGGCCGACTTCGACCATGATATAACCGGCGCCGAGGCAGGCGAAGTAGATGATGGTGAGGAATTTGCCCGGCGTCTGCGAAAACACGGCGCGCCATCCCCAGATCACCGGGAAGGCGAGCAGCACGCAGGCGGTCAAGCAGGCGACGCCGAGCGTCGCCCAGATCAGCAGATAGCCCCACTCGTCCTGCAGCAATTCGAGCCGGTCGAGGACGCGCGGCAGGTCCTTCGTCTTCACATAAGCCGCGAAATAGGGATGATCATTGGTGAGGATGCGCGTGTCGAAGACGTAGCGCTGGGCGATTTTGGGCCACTCGCCGTTGATCAGGCTCGCCCAGGCGAGCCGGCCCATGATCGTCGCCGGCACGACGCCGGTGTCGCCGTTCGCGCCCGGCTCGTCGCCGGGTCCGGTCGGGTCGGCCGGGCCAGCGGGATCGGCTTGCGCGCTGGGCTCGCCCGGGCCCGCCTCGGCGGCCGGAGCCGCCGTCGGCGGGCCGCCCGCTGCGCCCGCGAAAATCTGCTCGACATAGCCGTCCAAGGTACGGTCGGTCTGCGTTCCGTCGTAGAAGAAGCCCGGCGAATAGATTTCGTCGAACGACATCGCCTTGGTGTGGTCGCGCAATTTGGCGATCTCGTCCTCGGCGAAGCCGCCGCGCTTGTAAAGCACCGTCGCCGTCGAAAGGTAGGACGAGGCGACGAAGAACGAATCGGCGATATGGGCCGAATCGACGTCCTCAGCCGCGGCCGCCATCGTCGCATAAAGCCTCAGCACCGATTTCGGCGGCTCCTCCTTATTCCAGAGGGTCACTGCGAGCACGCCGCCGGCGGCCAGCGCCCGCATATAGGTCTCCATCGCTTCGCGGGTATAGGAGAACTTCTCGACGATGGCGAAGCCGCCGGGATTGGAGAGGCCGGTCGAATCGGCGAGCGACAGGTCAATGACGTCGTAGCGCTCCTGGGTATGAGCAAGGTAATGTCTGCCTTCGTAATCGATTACCTTGTTGACGCGGCCTAATATGTCGCCGGTGAAATCCTTGAACACCTTGCTGTGGAAGGCTTCGAGCACGGCGCGATTGCCTTCCGCGACCGTCACCTCCTTCGCGCCGGAGCGCAAAGCCACCGCCGTCGAGATGCCGCCGCCGAATTGCGTGATGAAGACTTTGGGATCTTTCTTGATCACGTATGGATAGTACATCGGCAGGAAGCGGAAATAGGCCGTATCCTTGTCGGGCAGATTGCGAATGACCCCGATCGGCCCATCGCTGTCGACATACATGGCGATATAGGCGTTGGCGGGCACGGCCGGCATGTTGAACGCCGCATTATCGGAAAGGCCCGGCGCGAAATGCAGATACGAACTCGAATAGGCCTCGATATAGCCGAAGGGCGAGACGCTCTCGTAGATGCGCTTCGAATCCGGGAATTTTCGCGCGTAGGCGACGCCCTTGTAATCGTTGACGGCGAGGCGGGAGAGGCCGAGCGCCGGCGCCGCGACGAAGTGGCCGCCAAAGGCGAGCGCGGCGAGAACGGCGAAAGGGGCGAGCGCGCGCAGGCCGCCCGGCCCGAACGCCCAGGCTATCATCGCCGCGAGCCATAGCGCCAAGGGCGCGGCGATCAAGTTCTCCGGCCGGAACAGGTACATCGCGCCGAGGAAAACCAGGCCGCAAAGGCCGGCGCCGGCGAGATCGGCGAAATAGACTCGGCCGAAAATGCGATTGCTCTTCAAGAAGACGCAGCCGAGGAAGACCGCGCCGGCGAGGAACGGCGTCAGTTCGGCGACAAAAATCTGAAGCAACCGCCACTTCTGCGCCGGGTCGGAGACGAGAAAGATGGCGTTGAAGCCGAGCTTTTGCACATAGAGATTGGCCGCAACCGCGAGCGGGCCGAAGAGGGCGAGGGCGACGCTCGCGGCGCCGAGCCAGTGGCGCTGAAACCAGGTCTTGGCGACGCACATCACGGCGCTGGTCAGGCCGAAGCCGAGCATGGCGAGGCTGACGACGAACGAGCCGAAATGCGACCAGCTTCCGACCGCAAAGACGCGCATGACGTCGATCTGCAGCGCGATGACCGCGCCGGCGGCGAGGCCGACGGCAAGATAAAGCGCGAGCCGCCCGCGCGGATCGAGGACGAGATCGTCCTCGGCGACGGGAGCCGCCGGCAGCGCCTCGGCGGGAGCGAAACGATCGTTCATCAAGCGGCCTTTAGGCGCGTCGCCTTCGCCGAGCGGCGAAGGCGAGCTTCGCCCGTCACTCGTTATGCGTGCCCTTGATCACGTCGCCTTCGAGCTTGGTGAACGGCACGAAAGGCACGATCCTGCCGCCGTAAATATCGGAGCGCGCGACGGTGATTGTGCCGTCCTCCGCCTGATTTTTCACGACTTTGAGGACACGCTGGGCGCCGGGCGGACCGACTGGGATGACCATGACGCCGTTCGGCTTCAATTGCTGCAGCAGCGGCGGCGGAATGTGGTCGATGCCGCAGGTGACGATGATCTTGTCGAACGGCGCGGCCTCCTCCCAACCGTAATAGCCGTCGGCGTTTTTGGAGGTGATCCCTTTGAATTCGTTGTAGCCGCGCTCGATCAGCGCATCGTAGATGGAGCGGGTGCGCTCGGCCAGCGGCTTGATGATCTCGATCGTGTAGACGTTGTATGTCAGGTGCGAGAGATAGGCGGATTGATAGCCGGAGCCGGTGCCGATCTCGAGCACCTTCTCGCCCTTCTTGACGTCGATCGTCGACGTCATGCGGCCGACGATATGCGGGCCGGAAATGGTGACGCCGTAGCCGATGTCGAGAAAGGCGTGATCATAGGCGCGACCGAGATTCTGCTTCAGCACGAATTCTTCGCGCGGCGTCAGCAGGAAGGCGTGCTTGTTGCGGTCCTCCCAGAGGTCCTCGTTGCGGACCAGCGCGCCGTAACGATCGAAGCGCTCGCCGAGGAATTTCGGGTCCTCGCCGCGCTGGCTGACGCCCCATTTGACGAACTCTTCCCGGCTTCCCGTCGGCGGGACCATGTCGAAGGTGAACGGCGTCGGCACGTTGGCGAGAGCGAAACGCGGGGCCAAGGCGGCGGTCAGGAGACCTGCCGATCCGGCGAGAAACTGACGTCGTTGCACCAAGCGCCTCCTCTTGAGGGGAATCGCGACTCAAAGCAGCCCCAGGCCGGCTTCGAGGCCGCCCGCCTGATAAACCAAAACGCCCGGAGGCGCGACAAGAAAATCGCCCCAAATGGATCGGCCGTTCCTCGCGGCCGATTGTCGCGTTTGTAAGGCGCGCGGCGGCCGCATTGATCTGGCCTCATTGCCGCGGCGCGGCCGGAGGAATAAAAGCTCTTGCCAATGCCCAATCTCGCCAATCCGACGGCGTTTCTCGCCTTTGTCCGGCGCGTCCTGCCCTGGCTCGGGGCGGCGGCCGCGGCGTGTTTCGCGCTCGGCCTGTGGCTCGCTCTGTTCGTCGCGCCGCCCGATTATCAGCAAGGCCAGACGGCCAAGATCATGTATCTGCACGTGCCCGCCGCCTGGATGGCGATGTTCGTCTACGCGGTGATGGCGGCTTCCGCGCTCGGCACTCTGGTCTGGCGCCACCCGCTGGCCGACGCGGCCCAGAAGGCGGCGGCGCCGCTCGGGGCCGGCTTCACCTTCATCTGTCTCGTCACTGGCTCGCTCTGGGGCAAGCCGATGTGGGGGACCTATTGGGTCTGGGACGCGCGCCTCACCTCGGTCCTCGTCCTGTTCATTCTCTATCTCGGCCTGATCGCGCTGTGGCGGGCCATGGACGAGCCCGGCCGGGCCGCCCGGGCGGCGGCGATCCTGACCCTGGTCGGCGCGGTCAACATTCCGATCATCAAATTCTCGGTCGATTGGTGGAACACGCTGCATCAGCCAGCCTCCGTCTTTCGCCTGGGGGGACCGGCGATTGCGCCATCGCTGCTCTGGCCGCTCATCGTCATGGCGGTCGCCTTCATGCTTCTGTTCGCCGCGCTGCATCTGATGGCGATCCGCAACGAAATCTTGCGCCGCCGCGTCGCTCGCCTGACCATGGTCGCAGCGACGCGGCGCGACGCGCTCGCGCCGGCGCTCGCTGCGGAGGCGCGCCCATGAACGATCCGCATATCGGCTTCGTCGTCGCGGCTTATGCGGCCGCCGCGCTCGTGCTGATCGGCATGGTCGTCGCTGTTTTCGCCGACTATCGTATTCAGCAGAAAGCGTTGCGCCGCCTCGAGGGCCGCGGCGAAGAGGACGCGCGATGAGTCACGCCCCGACCGACCAGGCGGCGGGCGCGCCGCCGCGGCGCCGGCTGTTGGCGCTGCTGCCGCTTGTCATCGTGGCGATGCTCGCCGCGTTATTCCTCGCCCGGCTTTTCGCCGGCGATGCGTCACGGATACCCTCAGCGCTCATTGGTCAACAAGCGCCGCCGATCGATCTGAGCGGCCTCGACGGCGCGCCCGGCCTCTCGGACGCCGATCTGCGCGCCGGCCATGTGTCCGTGGTCAATGTCTTCGCCACCTGGTGCCTGCCCTGCCACGCCGAGCACGAGACGCTGCTTGCGCTCGCCGGCGACAAGGATCTGGCCGCCAAAGGCGTCGTCCTTTATGGCGTCGCGCAGAAGGACAAAGCGGAAAATGTCCGTCGCTTTCTCGGCGCCAAGGGCGATCCTTACGCCAAGATCGGCCTCGACCCCGACAACCGCGCCGGCATCGACTGGGGCGTCTACGGCGTCCCCGAGACGTTCATCGTCAAAGGCGACGGGACGATCGCCTACAAGCTCACCGGGCCGATGGACGCGCAGAGTCTCGCCAGCGTGATCAAACCGCAGATCGAGAAGGCGATGAATTGAAAACGCGGCGCCATTCCCGCGCAAGCGGGAATCCAGAGAACCGCCGCGCTTTGAGGTTAGCTCAGCCTGGGTCCCGCTTTCGCGCAGGGCTGTCCGGGGAAAATGACGGGTAAATTTAAGGCCCGGAGCGCGGCCCTCGCAAACGAGGCGATATCGGGTTTATTCGCGGGCTTGTGATTGGCGAGACTCGGAAACGAGCGCGCTCAAGGACGCAAACCCCAAACACCGCGCCGCCATCGAGGCGGGCGCGCCTCAAGGCCGAGCCGGCTTCGCCGGTCGCTCCGCTCCGCTCCGCTTCGCGAACCTGACCCGCGCCCGCCTCGATGGCCTTGTGCAACCAAGACGTTTTGCTGACCGAAACGGCCGAACGGCCGGTTTCGGCAGCAAAACGTCTTGGTCGCCGATAGCCACGCCGAGCGGTCGCCGTCACCCGGAAGGGGCGGAGCGCAAGCGGAGCACCCGCCATGGCGCCGCGCGGGCAGACATCGTGTTGCGCGTACCTTTGTGGCGCCATGGCGGGTTGACGGCGATCGGGCGGCGTGGCGCCGCGGTGTTGACAGCAAGCCAAACCGCCGGACCGGGGCGCAGGCCTTTCCCCGACAGCCTGCGACAAATCGGGAATGACATCACGGCGGAATAGTGGTCTCTCGTCTCAGTTCACCACCCGCTTGGCGTAAGGGCTGTCCAGCGAAAAGGCCGGAATCTGCACCTCGAAGGCGCGGCCGCTCTCGTCGACCATACGATAGGTCCCGACCATGATGCCGCTCGGCGTCGTCAGCGGGCAGCCGGACGTGTAGCGAAAGGCCTCGCCGGGACGCAGCGTCGGCTGCTCGCCGACGACGCCGGGGCCCCGCACCTCTTCGCGCCGACCGGCTGCGTCGGTGATCTGCCAATGACGATGCGTGAGCTGCACCGTGACCTCGCCGGCATTGGCGATTTCGATCGTATACGACCAGAAATAGCGGCCCTCCTCCGGGTCGGATTGCTCCGGGAGGAATTTCGGCTCGACGGTCACCCGGATGTTGTTGCTGACCGCGCTATACATGGGCCACAGTCTAGCAAGAGCCGAGGGCGCGTCGAGTCCTGCAGCCGCGCCGCGATCGTTAAAGGAGAGCCATTTGAACGGTGAGGTCAGAGCCGAGGCGATCGCGCTGCTGGAGCGGCTCGTCGCCTTCGACACCGAAAGCGACAAAAGCAATTTGCCGCTGATCGACTTCGTCGAGGATTGGCTGCGCCGGCGCGGCGTCGAGGTGTCGCGCGCGCCAAATCGCGCCGGCGACAAGGCGGCGCTGCTGGCGACGATCGGCCCCAGCGCCGACGGCGGAATCGTGCTTTCCGGCCATACCGACGTGGTGCCGGTCGCCGGGCAGAAATGGACCGGCGATCCGTTCGCGCTGCGCGCCGAAGGCGAGCGGCTCTATGGCCGCGGCGCATGCGACATGAAAGGCTTCGACGCGATCGCGCTGGCCATGGTCCCGCATTTTCAAGCCGCGAATCTCCGCAAACCCGTGCACATCCTCCTGAGCTATGACGAGGAGACGACCTGCATCGGCTCGCTCGATTTCATCGCCCGCTTCGGCGCAGACTTGCCGCGCCCGGCCGCCATCATCGTCGGCGAGCCGACGATGATGGCGGTCGTCGACGCGCATAAAAGCATTGCGACGTTCATGACGACGGTGAGCGGGTTCGAGGCGCATTCCTCCAATCCGGCCCTCGGCGCGAACGCCGTCCAGACGGCTTGCGAGATCGTGGGGGAGATCGGGCGCCTTGCAGAGGCTTACGAGAAAGCGCAACGCAACCCGCGCTTCGACCCGCCCTATTCGACCTTGCATGTCGGCACGATCCATGGCGGCACGGCGCGCAACATTCTCGCCCGGCAATGCGCCTTCCACTGGGAGTTTCGCGGCTTGCCCGGCGACGGAACGATGGCGGCATTGGCCCGTGTTCAGGATTATGTCGACAGGGTCGCCCTGCCTCGCCTCACGCGCTACGTCAAAGGGCCGAGCGTGGAGACGGTGGTCGAGGTCGATATTCCTGGGCTCGCCGCCGCGCCCGGCTCGGCGGCCGAGACCCTGGCGCTGAAATTGACGCGCTCCAATCAGACCAAGGCCGTCTCCTTCGCCACCGAGGCCGGCCAGTTCCAAACCGCCGGCCTGCCGACCATCGTCTGCGGACCCGGCTCGATCGAGCAGGCGCATAAGCCGGACGAATTCATCAGTCTCTCCCAGATCGACGCCGGGATCGCCTTCTTGACGCGGTTGGCCGAGGAGCTGTCGGCCTAACGTCAAGCGGCAAGAGGCAAGAGATTTGCGCGCCGGAGGGGCTTCGCTCCGCCTTGGCCGATTTCCTTTAGACAATTATGCCGTTGACTGAACAGAGGTATTCTGATACCGCAGGCACCGTCGCTTCTGAAAAAGCGGCTGGCGCGCCCGTAGAATTTGGAAAATCAGGAGAAGTAACCGAGCGCCCGACAAGCGCTCTCGGTAGCTATCAGGACATTCTTGACTTCGCCGAACGCAGCGTCGAGGAAGCCAACCGCCGTTTGGCCGCCGCCAATGAACTCAGTTGCGTTGAGTCCTACAATAAAGGACGGGCTTGCATCGTAATTGCACGGCTGGCCTCGTTTGCCGCGCATGAATTTGATCTCGTTTTTTGTGCTATCCCAAAGCGGAGCGAGTCCGTCGAAATTATCGAAGCTCTCAAAGCTAAAGTGTTTGACGGAGACGTTTGCGCCGAGTCCTATCGTAATCAGGGATGTATGAGCGGAATTACGCACCTTGTTAAGGGCCCAGATGGTGTTATTCCCTCCCTTGTATGGCTTGAACCCGCGAAAGAGCGTTTTAATCTTTTCAGGAACATCGCCGCTCCATCCCTTCAATCCGTTCTCGAACCCGTCTTCGTCGTCGCCGATCGCGAAAGCGGCCCTCTTGGGCCGAGTGGTTCCAGAACAGGCAGCCGCAGCGTAGGCGGATTGGTCGAGAACAGCCCGCATGTTGAAAAGAGCGTCAAAAACCAAATCCTCCCAAACGTCCGGGATTTCCTTAGTGAACTTGAATTTGTGAATCTCGTGAATTCCATCCGGCTCCAGCTCGACCATGAGCGTGTGTGGCTTTTCGCCAAAGAATCCCTTGATCCCCTGGTCAAGATCGACAAGGTGATGTTGTGCGCGAAGTAGCCTACGATAGGGGCTGTAGAAAGGATTAGAGCGCGGCAAAGTCATGGCCGATAAATCCGATCCGACGAAAGACCCTGAATTTCAGAAGGTGATACGTCATTTTGTGACGACGCCGCCGCGTCATCACGAATCGCTTGCGGACGAGCATAAGCAGGCCGAGAAGGCAAAAGCGAATCGAGAGAAAGAGAAAAAAAACCGCCGATCAAAAAGTAGACCGGCGGCGAATCCATCGGGCGATTGACCGCTCCTTTTCGCGCGGCATCATTGGTTTAGTGAGGTATGCGATACGTGAGGCGCTTGCCCTCAATTCCCTTAAGGGCTTTGGCCGCACGTTCCCCGTCCTCAATGCCAAGCGCCGAGCGGTTGTTGTATCTAAAATCGAACTCAGCGAGGTATCTATGAAGGTGCTTCTCGCCGCAATGCTGGTAGACGCCCTTCATACCGCGCTTAAAAACCGAATAGTAGTTTTCGGCGCTGTTGATGTTGATTTTCTCGCCAGTGCGGCGATCGGTATAACCCCACTCTTCGCGGCCATGGTCAACCGCGCTGTGCTTGGCGAAGTCGTCGCGAAGCTGAGCGTATTGAACGGCCTCGTCAGTCATCACATGCGTTTCGCGCGCGATGTTGGCGCGCACGATCGGCAGAACGTCCTCTTTGCGCGTGCTATCGACATGGAAAGAGCGAACGGAACCGCCGCGCTCAACCAGCGAGAGAACAGCGCGCTTGTGACCAAAGCCGCGCTTCTTGGTCTTGCCTTCCTTCGTGCCGATGAAGGTCTCGTCAATTTCGACAGTCTGCCCTTCGCCGCCCATTGGTGACAGTTCGCCTGAGCGCATCCCTTCACGAATTCGATGCGCCATGAACCAAGCGGTTTTGTAAGAGCCGAAGCCGAGCATCCGAAACAGTTGATGTGCCGACATGCCTTTCTTCGACGACGTAAGCAGATGCGTCGCGAGCAGCCACTTGTGAAGAGGGATATGGCTGCGCTCGTAAAGCGTTCCCGTGCGAACGGTGAACTTCTCGCGGCATTGGCCGCAATGATACCAGCCGGCACCCATGGATTTGCCGCCGAGCTTCTTCACGCGATCCGGCAATCCGCAAAATGGGCAAGTCGCGCCGTGCGGCCAGCGCGTAGCCTCTATGACCTCGCGGGCTTTCTCTTCGTCAGTAAAGGCGGGATTGTTGAGATCGGCGGACATTTTTGCTGGCTCCTATGGTCAAAACCATGCCATAGGCTGCTTGTTCAGTCAAGTGCATAATCGTCTTCCTTTAATATTGATCAAGGTTCCTGAGATAGGTTCGGCGGCGGCGCGAGCAGACGCGCTATTGAATTGAGATGGGCCGAGGTGACCAAATGAGTTCGGCGCCCGCCGATAAGCCAGTCGAGGAGCGGCGCGTTCAGCGTGAGCGAACTTTTCTGCCGGCGCGGATTTCCTTTGGCGAATCTGGCGCGCTGTCGACGCAATGCACGGTGACGCAGCTCTCGCCGATTGGAGCGAAGCTCAATGTGCCGGCCAGCGTCACAGTGCCTGACCGATTCGACCTTTCGATCCCGCAACGCGGCGCGATCTATCGCGCGCGACTCGTCTGGCGGAGGGGCGACCAAGCCGGCGTCGAGTTCGAGGCGCCGGAACAGGAGGCGGCGCCGACCGTGGAGGCCCTTCAGGCGCGTGTGCGCGAATTGGAGGCGACCAATACGAAGTTGCGGGCGAGGATCGCCGAACTCGTCGAGCAAGTGGCGCGACTGACCGAGGTCTGACCGCCTCCAGCGGCCGCTCGGCGAAACTCAACTCAGTTCAGGCGTCCCTTGAGCCCCGATATTTCGCGCGCGACCAGATCCGCCCCGACCGGCCCTTGCGTCTCCTTGCGCAGCACGATCTCGGCGGCTTTCGCCGCCTGATCGGCGGCGGCGGCGCGGACGTCGGCGGCGGCCTGCGCTTCAGCCATGGCGATTTTCGCCTCGGCCTGCTTGGTCCTTCGCGCGACGAAATCGGCCAGACGCTCCGCCGTCTCCTTGGCGAGCGCCTCGGCTTCGGCCTTGGCGTTAGCGACGATTTCAGCCGCGTGCGCCTCGGCCTCGGCCGTCTTTTTCTCGAAGCTCGCCAACAAGGCGACCGCCTCGTCGCGCAGCCTCGCCGCCTCCGCCAATTCGTCGGCGATGTCCTTGCCGCGCTTATCCAGCGCGGAGAGGACCATCCGGTGCGCGCCGATATAGCCAAGCAGGCACAGAAAAACGAGAAAGGCGATGGTGACGAAAAATTCTGCGCTGGAGAACATGAGCCTCGAGCCTTAACCGTTCTTGGTCGCGGCGACCGCTTGGGCGATCGCTTGCGAGTCAGGCGTGCGGCCGAGAATGCGCTCGAAAATCGCGCCCGCCGCCTCGCGCGCGATCGTCTCGACATTGCTCATCGCCTGGGCGCGCGTCGCCGCGATCTGCTGATCGGCGGCCGCGAGCTTGGCGGCGAGCTCGTCCTCGAGAATCTTGCGCTTGGCCGCGGTCTCGGCGGCGAGCTTGTCGCGCGCTTCCTGCGCCAAGGCGAGCGCCTTGGCGCGCGCTTCGGCGATGGTCTTTTCATGCGCCGCCGCGGCGGCGTCCGCCTTTTGCTGCATCGAAGCGGCGTCGTCGAGGTCCTTGGCGATGCGCGCCTTGCGCGCCTCGATCACGCCGCCGAGTTTCGGCAGCGCGACGCGCGCCATGACGAGATAGAGCGCGCCGAAGCTGATCGCCAGCCAGAGCAGCTGCGAGGGAAAGGTATGGGCGTTGAAAGGCGGGAAGTTTTCGTGTCCCCCCGCCTCCTGCTGGACTTCCGTATGTGTCGCGGCCGGTTGCTGCGCCATTCTCGAACCCTTATCGGCGGAAAAGAGCTTTAAAACTCTCTTCTCCGCGTCGTTCGTCCTTCAGTCCGCCGATCAGATCGCGAAGAGCAAGAGGAAGGAGATCAGCAGCGCGAAAATGCCGAGCGCCTCGGTCACCGCGAAGCCGAAAATCAACCGGCCGAACTGGCCTTCGACCGCCGACGGATTGCGCAGCGCGCCGTTGAGGAATTGGCCGAACAGCGTGCCGACGCCGATGCCGGCGGCCCCGGTTCCGATCGCGGCGAGGCCAGCGCCGATATATTTGGCTGCAACGGGATCCATCGAATGCTCCTTGTCTGATGGCTTGGTTTTTCTTTAAAGCGAGCCGTCAATGGCCGCCGGGGTGAAGCGCGTCGTTGAGATACATGCAAGTCAGCATGGCGAAGACATAGGCCTGCAGGAAGGCGACGAGCACTTCCAGCGCCTCGAGGCCGACATTCATCACCAGGGGCAGCACCGCCAGCGGCCTGAAAATCACGGTGGCCGCGCCCAGCAGCATGATGGTGAAGCCGCCGAACACGTTCAGCGTGATGTGGCCGGCCAGCATGTTGGCGAAGAGACGGACCGAATGGCTGACCGGACGGGTCATGAACGAAACGACTTCGAGCGCCACGACCAGAGGCAGGATGTAGACGGGGACGCCGGGCGGCACGAAGTTCTTGAAGAAATGCGCCCCATGCCTGGCGATGCCGACAATCACCACGGTGAAGAAAACGAGCAGCGCCAAGGCGGCGGTGATGACGATGTGGCTCGTCACCGAGAACGTGTAGGGGATGATGCCGATGAGGTTCAAAATCAGCACGAACATGAAAATGCAGAAGACGAAGGGAAAGAACTCTTCCGCATGATCGCCGGCGGCCGAGCGCAGCATGCCGGCCATGAATTCATAGGCCATTTCGGCGAGCGCCTGCAGGCGGCCGGGCGCGCCGGTCGAGCCGTTGGCGCCGATCAGCATCAACGCCGAGACGATCCCGACCGCGATCAGCATGTAAAGGGAGGAATTGGTGAGGGAGAGATCGAGATTGCCGATGTGAATCGGCACGATCGGCACGACCGAGAATTGCTCGATCGGATTGATCGCAGACCCCGCTTCAGCCGCCACGTCCTTCACCCTCGTTTCTATCCGTCCGCGCGCCTTCGCCGCCGGACGCTTGCCCTTGCCTGCGCGACGGGCTCGTCGCGCGGACCAAGTTCACGAACCCGGCCGCCACGCCCAGAAAGAAAAAGGCGATCAGGAAGCCAGGCTTCGTACCCAACCAGGCGTCGAGCAGCCAGCCGATAAATCCGCCGACAACGACCGCCGCCACAAGTTCGCTGGCCGCGCGCAAGCCAGAGGCCATCGCGGAGCCGGACCTATCCGAGGGCTGATCCCCCGCGCCCGCCCCGCGCCGCAATTGCGACGCTTTGCGCTGCGCCTCGAGCGCGCCTGAGAGCTTCTCAAGCCTCGCCCGTAAATCCCGATCTTCGTCCTCGCCGCCTCCGCGTTCCGCCATCGCGCCTTCCGCCTCTTACAGCGGCCGGCGGCGATCGACTGGCGCAACGTCCGAAAGAGACGAGCTTGGGACGAACGGCCCGAAAAAAGCCGTGAAGTGAAATCGGATTGAAGTCAACCGCCCCGGCAAGCAGCGCGCACCATATTGGCGGCGCCGCACCGTGTCAAGAATGCGCCGAAAGAGCGTAAGCAACTGATTCTGTTGCCAAAGCGCTGTCGAAGCTCGACCCGAGAAAGCACAAGGCGCGGCGATTGTCTTTCCTTCCGCCAGGCCCTCGGCTGACCCGCGGCGGCGCTCGTTCGTTTGCGACGGAAAATTGGCTCGGGCGAGCGCTTGACCCTCCATCGCGGCTGGGGCAGGTCACGCGCGGAGATCATCCCATGGCTCATGCTTCGCCGGCCGACAATAAGAAGCCGCGCCGCCGGCATTTTCTCGACGCGATCCGGCATCGGCCGCGCATCTATATTTGCGGCGCGGCGATGGTCCTCGCTTATTTCGCGCTGCCGCACGACATCCGCTTTGCGACCCGCGCCCTCCTCGCCTGGAACCTCGCGTCGCTCCTGTTCATCGCGCTGGTCGGCTGGATGATGGCGCGGTCGAGCGAACGATCGATCCGCGCTCACGCCGCGATCGAGGACGAGCAGCAATGGGTGCTGCTGATCGTCGGCACCGCGGCCGCTTGCGCGGCTTTGGCGGCGATCGTTTCCGAACTCGGCGTGGTCAAGGACATGACCGGCTGGAGCAAGGCCGCCCATATCGCCCTGGTGACGGCGACGATCCTCACCGCCTGGACCTTCATCCATCTGCTCTTCGCCATCCATTACGCGCATGAATATTACGGCGACGAGGACGACGATCTCTCGACGCCCGACGTCCGCGAGGGCTTGAAGTTTCCCGGCGACCGCAACCCGACATACGGCGACTTTCTCTATTTCTCCTTCGTCATCGGCTGCGCGTCGCAGACGGCCGACGTCGAGACCGTCTCCCCGGTCATGCGCCGGACGACCCTGGCGCATGGAATCGTATCGTTCTTCTTCAACACCGTGATTTTGGCGCTGACCATCAATATCGGCGCGGGACTGGTTTGAGGCGCTTGTCACAAGGGCTTTGCCGGATCCAAAGCGCCGAACTTGAACCGAAACCGCCCTTCTCGACGGGAGGCGCAAGCCGCCATTGTTTGGAACGGAGGCCACGTGCGCCGGCCGGAAGGCTTGTCAAGGACGACTCGCGACGTGTCGCGAGCCGCCGCCGAAGGCGGTGCTTTGCATCCTTGACAAGCCTTCCGGCCGGCGCGTTTCAGCAACCGTTCCAAACAATGGCGGCCCGTGACGTTGGCGCTATTGGGCGACGTAGCGCTCGAAGAAGGTGGCGTAAAGCGCCGGATGGGGGTAAGCGACGGCGCCGCTCATTCGCGCCCAATCCGAAATGCTTAGATGACCAAAGAACAAAAGACTGCCCTCGTCACCCCCGAACTGCCGCGCGGCCTCATCGACCGGCAAGCGGCCGACATCGCCGCGACCGAGGCGATGATGGCGAAAATCCGCGCCGTCTACGAGCTTTACGGCTTCGAGGCGGTGGAGACGCCGTTCATCGAATATACCGAAGCGCTCGGCAAGTTCCTGCCCGACCAGGATCGGCCGAACGAGGGCGTGTTCTCGTTCAAGGACGACGACGAACGTTGGCTGTCGCTGCGCTACGACCTGACGGCGCCGCTCGCCCGCTACGTCGCGGAGAATTACGAAAGGCTGCCGAAGCCCTACCGCTCGTACCGCGCCGGCTGGGTGTTCCGCAACGAGAAGCCGGGGCCGGGGCGGTACCGGCAGTTCATGCAGTTCGACGCGGATACGGTCGGGGCGAGTTCGCCGGCGGCGGACGCCGAGATTTGCATGATGGCGGCTGATTGCCTCGAGGCGCTGGGGATCAAGCGGGGGGATTACGTCATCAAGGTGAATAACCGGAAGGTGCTGGATGGCGTGCTGGAGGCGATCGGGCTAGGTGGGGAGGAGAATGCGGGGCGGAGGCTCGTCGTACTTCGCGCGATCGACAAGCTCGATAGGCTAGGTGTAGCAGGCGTACGTGCGCTTCTCGGCCCAGGCCGCAAGGACGATAGCGGAGATTTCACAAAGGGGGCAGGATTAAGTTCGGACCAAGCGACTCAGGTCCTAAACCGAATTGCGTTCGGCGTGCGCAGTGATGTTGGGGGTCGTGGCGGAACAATGGTCATTGGGAACGCCACCAGTCAGGGCGATCTCCCACTAGGTCACGACCTGGGAATTCAAGGTATTTCGGAGTTAGCCGAAATTGAACGGTTAGTCAGGGTCTCAGGTTACGGCGACGATCGCATCCGCATCGACCCCTCCGTCGTCCGCGGCCTCGAATACTACACCGGTCCCGTCTTCGAAGCCGAGCTCACCTTCGAGACGCCCGGCGAGGACGGCAAGCCGATCCGCTTCGGCTCGGTCGGCGGCGGCGGGCGGTACGACGGGCTGGTCGCGCGCTTTCGCGGCGAGAAGGTTCCGGCGACCGGCTTCTCGATCGGCGTCTCGCGCCTGCTCGCGGCGCTCCGCGCGATCAAGAGCCCGATTGTCGGCGCGGCGCTTAAAGCCGGCCCGGTCGTCGTCGTCGCGCTCGACCGCAAGGACCATATGGCGGACTACCAGCGACTCGTTTCCGAATTGCGCAACGCCGGCATCGCCGCTGAATTGTACCTCGGCGAGGGCGGCATGAACGCCCAGCTCAAATACGCCGACCGCCGGGGCAGCCTCTGCGCCGTCATCCAGGGCTCCAACGAACGCGACGCGCCCAGCGGACGCCAGGTGGTGATCCGCGATCTCGTGCTCGGCGCCGAACTGGCGAAAGCGTCCAAGGACCGCGCCGACTATCTGGAATTGCGCCAGCGCGCGCAGCAGACAGTCCCGGAAGCGGAGCTTGTCGCCCGCGTGAGGGACGTGCTGGACCGCCACCGCGGCTGAGCGCGAACTTTCGTCTCACCGGAAAACGAGAAACGCAAAGATTGTTGACTAGAACAAAACACGAACATATAGTATCTGAAAGCGTCGCTGCAATGAAAGCAGCGCGGGTCCGGGTATCGCCATACGGGAGCGGCTCGAATGAGCATAAACAAAGTGCTGATCCCGGAGCGGGAGCTTGCTTTCGATGACCTGAAAATTGAAGAAGTTTTCAAAGCGAAAGGAGATCGCTGGCTGCGGCCGAAGGAGCCGGACTCAAGACGCGCGCTTGGCCTTCACTTTCTCTTTGGGGATGACAATATCAGGCGTCGAGCCGGATTTGGCTGGATGTCGTCAACGGTCGCGTACTATAATAGCTACTACTGGCTCCTGGTGTTCGCTACAATGCACGAAGAGCGGTACGGAGTTGACGTGGGATTGGAGCAGCAGTGCATCCAAATGCTCGAACTCATGCCATCCGACGTGGACTGGGCGGTAGTCGGCGAAATAAGGGAAGCCGCGAAATCGCATTTTTGAAAGTGAGCGCATAGAAGATTTTAGGGTCGTGGTGCAGTAGAACACTTCCAACGGGTGAGATCTGGCCGGGAAAGCTGATCTCAATTTCATCCAGGTTCGTGGCCGCGTGCAGGGAGGTCCGCAACCGAAACGGACTTGAGCCGCCTCAAATCGAAATCTGCCGCCCGATCTCGACCACCTGATCGCTCGGCAGAGCCAGGAAATCGCTGATTCTTGCCGCGTTGCGACCCATCATCGCGAACAGCGCCTCCTGCCAGCGCGGCAGGCCCTTGCCGTCCTCGCGTGGCACGATTGTCTCGTGGCCGACATAGTAGGTGACGTCGTCGAGATCGATCTCGCAGCCGAGCGCCTTGCTCTCCGCGAGCACGCCCTGCACGTCAGGATGCTCCATGAAGCCGTAGCGCACTTCCGCGCGCCAGAATTTCGGCGCGACTTTGGTCAGGACGAGCCGGTCCTTCGCGTCGAGGCGCGGGACCGACATTACCGTCAGCGTCAGCACCACGACATATTCGTGCAGCGAGCGATTGTGCTTAACGTGCCAAACCATGACCGGCGGCGCGCCATGCTTGGCGCGGGTCAGGAACACCGCCGCGCCGGGCACGCGGGCGACGCCGCCCGATTCGATTTTCGCGACGAATTTCTCGAGCGGCTCGAGCGATTCTTCCACCCGGTCATGCACCGAGGCCGCGCCGCGGTGCCATATCCACATCACGCCATAGACGAGAATCGCGAGGACCAGAGGAACATAGCCGCCCTCGAACACCTTGGCCATGTTGGCGACGAAGAACGCGCCATCGACCATAAGAAACAAGGCCGAGACCGCGCCGGCCGCCGGGAGGCTCCACAGCCAGATTTCGCGCATCGCGATGAACAGCAGCGCGGACGTCATCAGCATCGTCAGCGACACGGCGATGCCGTAGGCGGCGGCGAGATTGTCGGACTTGCCGAAGCCGATGGTTAGGCCCAGCGTGACGACCATCAGCAGCCAATTGACGGCGCCGACATAGATCTGGCCGTAGCCTTGTTCCGACGTTTGCTTGATCGTCAGGCGCGGCAGCCAGCCGAGCTGAATCGCCTGGCGGGTCATCGAATAGGCGCCGGTGATGATCGACTGGCTGGCGACGATCGTCGCGATCGTCGCCAGCACGATCAGCGGCGTCAGCAGCCAATCCGGCGACAGGCGGTAGAAAATGTTGCCGTCGGTCGGCGCGCCGTCGAGGACCAGCGCCGCCTGGCCGGCATAGTTGAGGATCAGGCTGGGAAAGACCACGGCGCTCCAGGCGAGGCGTATCGGCGGCGCGCCGAAATGGCCCATATCGGCGTAGAGCGCCTCGGCGCCGGTGACGCAGAGAAACACGCCGCCAAGGACGAGAAAGCCGCCGACCCCGCCGGAGGCGAGGTATTTCAGCCCATAAAGCGGATTGATCGCGACGAACACGCCCGGATGCTTGACGATCCCATAGAGGCCGAGCAGCGCCATGACGACGAACCAGAGCAGCATGATCGGTCCGAAGGCGCGGCCGATCCTGGCCGTGCCGAGCGGCTGAATGGCGAAGAGAGCAAGCAGGACGAGAACGGCGACCGGGAGGACGTAAGCCTGCAAAGCGGGCGCCGCCTGCTCCATGCCTTCGAGCGCCGAGAGAACCGAGATCGCCGGCGTGATGGCGCCGTCGCCATAGATCAGGGCGGCCCCGAACAGGCCGACCGCGACGATCGCCGGGCGATGCATCTTCTTGACGCCGAGCAGGGTCATCAGCGCGATGATGCCGCCCTCGCCGTCATTGTCGACGCGCATGGCGAAACTGACGTATTTGACGCTGGTGATGATGAACAGCGTCCACAGGATCAGCGACAACGCGCCGAGCGTGGTGGCGGCGTCCGGCTTCGGGCCGGTCAGATCGAGCACGGTCTTCAGCGTATAGAGGGGGCTGGTGCCGATATCGCCGAAGACCACGCCGAGCGCCGCGAGGCCCGCAGCGGCGAGGCGGGGACGGGTTTCCGATTGCGCCGCGATCGCATCCTCAATCGCCAAGTCGCGCCTCCGAAGAACTGGCTCGCCGCGGATGGCGACGACGAACGGCCGCCGGACGGTTTATAAGTATTCGGAATGATTGCAACGCCCGTTTGTCAGGCTGGCGGGGCCGGCTGGCTTTGGCGTAAAGCTGAGCCTATGGGCTCGAACCCGATTCGCATCCTCGGCATCGATCCTGGCCTCGGCGTCACGGGCTATGGCCTGATCGAGCAGCGCGGCTCGAGCCTCGCTTACGTGCTCTGCGGCGCGATCAAGACAAGCGCCGGGAAGCCGCTCGCCGAACGTCTCGCCGCGATCCATCGCGCCCTGACTGAATTGATCGAAAGGGAGCGGCCGGACGAAGCGGCGATCGAGGAGACTTTCGTCAACCGCGACCCGCAATCGGCGTTGAAGCTCGGCCAAGCGCGCGGCGTCGCGCTTGCGGCGCCGGCGCTGCTTGGCCTGCCCGTCGCCGAATATGCCGCCAACGTGGTGAAGAAGACGATCGTCGGCGTCGGCCATGCCGAGAAGGGCCAGATCGCGACGATGGTGAAAATGCTGCTGCCGGCGTCTGCCGCGGCCTCCGCCGACGCCGCCGACGCGCTCGCTCTCGCCATCACTCACGCCCAGCATCGCGGTCTCAAGCGGCGAGGCGCGGCGTGATCGGCAAGCTGAAGGGCGTTGTCGATGCGATCGGCGAGGGCGAGCTGATCCTCGACGTCGGCGGCGTCGGCTATGTCGTCTCGGCCTCGGCCCGCACCTTGCGCAATCTGCCGCGGATCGGCGAGCCGGCCGTGCTCCATATCGATACGCAGATGCGCGAAGATTCGATCCGGCTATTCGGCTTTCTCGCCGAGCCGGAGCGCGACTGGTTTCGGCTGCTGCAGAGCGTGCAAGGGGTCGGCGCCAAAGTGGCGTTGGCGATCCTGAGCGTGCTCTCGGCCGCCGATCTGGCGCAAGCCGTCGCTCTGCAAGACAAGGCGGCGGTCGCCCGGGCGCAAGGCGTCGGGCCGAAGCTCGCGGCGCGCATCGTCGCCGAATTGAAGGACAAGGCGCCGCTTTCCGGCTCGGCGGAGATCGGTCTGCCGGGCCACGCCGCCGCGGCGCCTGAACTCGCCGGCGCCGCTCACGACGCCGTGGCCGCGCTCGTCAATCTCGGCTACGCCCGGCCGCAAGCGGCGCAAGCCGTCGCCAAAAGCGCCGCCTCACTCGGCGCCGAGGCGACGACGGCGGCGTTGATACGGCTGGGACTGAAGGAGCTGGCGCAATGACGAGCGCGCCGCGCCGCCTCGTCTCGCCCGAGAAGCGCAACGAGGATATCGACGCTTCGATCCGGCCGCAGGTCCTTGCCGATTTCATCGGCCAGGAGGCGGCGCGGCGCAATTTGAAGGTGTTCATCGAATCGGCGAGAGCTCGCGGCGAGGCGCTGGACCACGTGCTTTTCGTCGGCCCGCCCGGCCTCGGCAAGACGACATTGGCCCAGATCATGGCCCGCGAGCTCGGCGTGAACTTCCGCTCGACGTCGGGGCCGGTCATCGCCAAGGCCGGCGATCTCGCTGCGCAACTCACCAATCTCGAGCCGCGCGACGTCCTGTTCATCGACGAGATCCATCGCCTCAATCCGGCGATCGAGGAGATCCTCTATCCCGCGATGGAGGACTTCCAGCTCGATCTGATTATCGGCGCAGGTCCTGCGGCGCGCTCGGTGAAGATCGACCTCGCCCATTTCACGTTGATCGGCGCGACGACCCGGGCCGGCCTGCTGACGACCCCTCTGCGCGATCGCTTCGGCATTCCGATCCGGCTCAATTTTTATACGGTCGGCGAGCTCGAGAGCATCGTCGATCGCGGCGCGCGGGTGATCGGGCTCGCGCTGTCGCCGGACGGCGCCAACGAGATTGCGCGACGGGCGCGCGGCACGCCGCGCATAGCCGGAAGGCTGCTGCGCCGGGTGCGCGATTTCGCCGTGGTCGAGGGCGCGGCCGTAGTCGATCGCAAGGTGGCCGACAAGGCCTTGCGCCTGCTCGACGTCGATTCCAGCGGCCTCGATCAGATGGACCGTCGCTACCTCGAGACGATCGCGCTCGGCTTCAGCGGTGGCCCCGTCGGCGTCGAGACGATCGCCGCGGCCTTGTCGGAGCCTCGCGACGCGATCGAAGAGATCATCGAGCCCTATCTGATCCAGCAGGCTTTCGTGCAACGAACGCCGCGCGGACGCATTCTCACCGGCGCCGCCTTCAAGCATCTCGGGCTGAAAGAGCCCGCGCGCGAGCCGATTCAGGCAGGATTATTCGAGGAGGATTGAGGCGGGGGCTTGCGGGTACGAAATTTGGGAAGAAAGGAGTTGATCCACGGCTTACCTTCGCTCCGGCCATAAATCGGCGAGGGCGCGCCGGGGTTTAGAGGGTTTGCGCGTCTTCGAGGAACGTTCTTGCCGACTCTATTTCGCTTGCTGTTCGTCATCGCGGTGATCGCCGGCCTCGTCTATGGCGCGATGATCGCTCTGGTGACGTACGTGCACGTGCAGCCGCGCGAGATCATTCAGACCGTCCCTCCCTCGAAACTGGAAAAGAAGGAGCAATGAGCGCGCCGCGCCTGGTCGAGACGTTCCTTGACGCCATCGCATCGGACCGGGCGGCGAGCGCCAACACGATCGCGGCTTACCGCCGCGACCTTTCCGATTATGTCGACTTCCTCGTCGAGAACGGCGCCGATCCGCTCACCGCCACGGCCGAGCAGGCGCGGGCGTTTCTCGTCCACCGGTCGGAGGCGGGATTGAAAGCCTCCTCGCTGGCCCGCCAACTCTCCGCCATACGGCAATTCCACAAGCATTTGTACCTCGAGGGAAGACGGAGCGACGATCCGACCGTTTCGATCGAAGGGCCGCGACGCCAGCGGCCGGTTCCGAAAGTGCTGAGCGTCGCCGAGATCGACAAATTGCTGCGCGTCGCCCAAGAAGGCCTCGACGATCCCGCGCGTCCGGCGGCGGAGCGCCTGCGTGCGGCGCGCCTGGCCTGCCTGCTCGAACTCCTCTACGGGTCGGGGTTGCGCGTCTCCGAACTCATCAGCTTGCCGAAAGCCGCGGCCAAGACGCGCCAGCCGGCGCTCACGATCCGCGGCAAAGGCGGCAAGGAGCGGCTCGTGCCGATCTCCGAACCGGGGCGGGCGGCGATCGCGCGCTACCGCGCGCTGCTCGAAGCGGAAAAGCCTGGCCTCGCCAAGAGCCCCTGGCTGTTTCCCGCCGACGGCGCTAGCGGGCGCCTCACCCGGCAAGTCTTCGCCCGCGAGCTGAAAACCGCGGCGGCGGCGGCCGGCCTGAGCGCGGCGCGGATCAGCCCGCACGCGCTGCGCCACGCCTTCGCCAGCCATCTCCTGCAGAACGGCGCCGATCTGCGCGTCGTCCAGGACCTGCTCGGCCATGCCGACATTTCGACAACGCAGATTTACACGCATGTGCTCGACGAACGCGCCAAGGCGATGGTGAGAGATTTGCACCCGCTGGGCGACGAAGAGAGGGAGTAACTTTCCTTCCGTACCTTGTCATTCCCGCGCAAGCGGGAATCCAGGCGCCGCCGCGCATAAAGGATGGATCGTACTGGATTCCCGCTTGCGCGCAGGGCTGTCCGGGGAAAGGACTGCGCCTCGGTCCGGCGGTTTGGCTTGTTTTCAACAGCGCGGGGCCACGCCGCCCGATCGCCGTCAACCCGCCATGGCGCCTCGAAGGTACGCGCAACACGATGTCTGCCCGTGCGGCGCCATGGCGGGTGCTCCGCTTGCGCTCCGCCCCTTCCGGGTGACCGCGATCGCTCAGCGTGGCTATTGGCGACCAAGACGTTTTGCTGCCGAAACCGGCCGTTCGGCCGTTTCGGTCAGCAAAACGTCTTGGTTGCAAAAAAGCCATCGAGGCGGGCTCGCGAAGCGCAGCGGAGCGACCGGCGAAGCCGGCTTGGCCTTGAGGCGCGCCCGCCTCGATGGCAGCGCGGTGTTTGGGATTTGCGTCTTTGAGCGCGCTCGTTTCCGAGTCTCGCCAATCACAAGCCCGCGAATAAACTCGATATCGCCTCGTTTGCGAGGGCCGCGCTCCGGGCGTTAAATTTACCCTCATTTTCCCCGGACAGCCCTGCGCTTGCGCGGGAAGGACAGAGCGGCGCCTACGCCCTGACGGCGAACAATTGCCGCAGGCTGCTCAACAGCCCCGGCTGTTCGCGCGTTTCGCCGAGCGCGGAGAGGAACCGCTCGGCCCAGCGGTCGATGTCGTTCTCGGCCAGATGGTCGTACATGCGCTGAAAGCGCTCCTTACGCTCCTCCGGCGACATTTCCAGCGCCGCCTTGATCGCGGCGGCCATGCCTTCGGTCTCGTGCGGATTGACGACCAGGGCGCCGGTGAGCTCCTGCGCCGCGCCGGCGAATTGCGACAGGACGAGCACGCCGGGATCGTCCGGGTCCTGCGCCGCCACATATTCCTTGGCGACCAGGTTCATGCCGTCGCGGAGCGGCGTCACCAAGCCGACATGAGCCGAGCGGTAGAGCCCAGCCAGCATGGCCCGCGAATACGAGCGATTGACATAGCGGATCGGCGTCCAGGCCGGATCGCCGAACCGGCCGTTGATCTGGCCGACCAGCGCGCTGACTTCTTGGTCCATCGCGGAATATTCGGGAACGCCTGTCCGGCTTTTCGGCGTCACCTGCAGGAAGGTCACCCGGTTGAGCCATTCGGGATATTTCTCGAGGAAATGGCCGAAGGCCTGGATACGGTGTTTGATTCCTTTGGAATAGTCGAGCCGGTCGACGCCGAGGATCAAGCGCTTGCCGACGAGGCTGTTGCGCAGCTCCTCGACCAGAGTCGATTTCACCGAGTTGCGCGCCGCGCGGGCGTAGACGGCGGTCGCGATCGCGACCGGAAAGGCTCGGACCCGTACCTTTCGCCCGTCGAATTCGAACGAGCCCGGGCCGCGCTGATTGGCGCCGCGCAGAGAGGCGAAATAGCGGCTGAGATTATCCGCGTCCTGGTCCGTCTGCAGGCCGACCAGATCGTAATGGCTGAGCGCGCCCATCGTCTCGTCGTGATGCGGCAACGCCTCGATAATGTCGGGCGGCGGGCAGGGAATGTGCAGGAAGAAGCCGATAGGATTGTTGTGGCCGCGCGCACGAAGCTCCTTGGCCATCGGCAACAGGTGATAATCGTGCACCCAGATCACATCGTCGGGCGTGATGAAGGGCGAGAGGGCGTCAGCGAAACGGCCGTTCACGCGCAAATAGCCGCCGAGATCGACCGAGGTGAATTCGGCCAGATCGACGCGGTAATGCAGCACCGGCCATAGGACGCGATTGGCGAAGCCGTTGTAATATTCCTGGAAGTCGTTCGCCGACAGATCGAGCGTGATGTAGGTGCGCCGGCGGCGAAGGATGACCGAAGCGGCCGGCGTTTCGCCCTCCTTGCTGACCTTGCCGCTCCAGCCGAACCACACGCCCTCGCGCTGCTTGAGCGCGGCGTTGACCGCGACGGTTAGTCCCCCCGCTTGGCGCGGCACGCCCGCGACCGGGACATTGACCCGATTGGAGACGAGGATCAGACGGGGCGCCATGCCGCCTCCCACTTGATCGACAGCCGCATCGCCGAATCGATGATCGCCGCCATCGAATAGGTCTGCGGAATGTTGCCCCATAGAACGCCTGTGTCCGGGTGAATGTCCTCCGAAAAGATGCCGTAGGCGTTTCTGCGCTCGAGCAGATCGGCGAAGCGCTCGCGCGCCTCGTCGCGGCGGCCGATCTCGGCGAGCGCGTCAATATACCAGAAATTGCAGACCAGAAACGCGGTCTCCGGCCAGCCGAAATCGTCGTGCGCAGTATAGCGCATGATACGGCCGTTTCTCATCAGCTCGCGGCCGATGGCGTCGCAGGTGCTGACGAAACGCGGATCGTCCGGCGCGATCAGGCCGAGTTCGGCGAGAAGCAGCACGCTGGCGTCGAGATCCTCGCCGTCGAAAGCGCCGACGAACGCCTTCTTGTCGCCGCGCCAGGCGCGGCTGAGAATTTCCTTCCGCAAGCTGGCGGCGCGCTCGGCCCAGAGCAGCGCGCGCTCGTGATTGCCGAGCCGGGCGCCGATTTGCGCCAGGCGGTCGCAAGCCGCCCAACAGATTGCGACGGAATGGGTGTGGATGCGCTCCCGTCCGCGATATTCCCAGATGCCGGCGTCGGGCTTCAGAGCAAGCCGCATCGCCCGTTCGCCGAGCGGCTCCAGGCGGCGAAACAGCGCCTCGTCGCCCATTTGCGGCAGACGCTCGTCGATGAACATTTGGGTAGCGGCGAGGATGGCGCTGCCATAGACGTCGTGCTGATGCTGCTCGGCCGCTTGATTGCCGACCCGAACCGGGCCCTGGCCAAGAAAGCCGGCGAGGTTCGGCGCGATCTCCTCGTAGAGCGATTCGCCAGGCACGATCGAATGGACCGGGCGCAAGGGCGTGTCGGTATCGGTGACGATGGTCATAATGTAATGGAGGTACGCCTCCATCGTGTCGGTCGCGCTCAGCTTATTGAGCGCCTGGATGACGAAATAAGCGTCGCGCAACCAGCAATAGCGATAGTCCCAATTGCGGCCGCTATTGGCGGCTTCGGGAATCGACGTCGTGTGCGCGGCGACGATGCCGCCGGTCTCCTCGAAGCTGCACATTTTGAGGGTGATCGCCGCGCGCATCACTTCGCTCTGCCATTCGAAAGGAATGGAGAGCGTGCGCGTCCAATCCCGCCAATAGGCGCGGGTCAGCGCTTCGAATTCGTTCGCAGTGCTCTCGAAGGCGCTGCGGAACGGCTCGTCCGGCCCAAACACCAGGGTCATGGGCCGGGTCAGCGGAAAGGTCGTCTCCTGGACCACATAGGAGAGCGGCGCGTCGGTGTTCAAACGGAGCACCGTGCCTGAGCCCTGGTAGCGGATGTGATTCGAGCCGATCGAGATGTCGGTCAGCGGCCGGCCGTACGCTTCCGTCGGCCGGACCCTGATCCTGATCCTAGGCTGCCCGGCCAAAGGCGTGATCCGGCGCACGAGTTGCGGTGGATGGAAGGTGCGTTCGTAGCGCTGAAACCGCGGCGCGAAATCGGTGATGCGCAAACGTGCGCCGTGCCTGTCCTCGAGTTCTGTTTCGAGAATCGCGGTGTTGCGGATATAGGCCGAGCGCGAATGGGCGAGATCGGTGACGACCACGTCGGAGAAGCCCTTCTCCTCGTCGCCGGCGAGGAGGCGGCAGAAGATCGGATTCGAATCGAAACGCGGGAAGCACCACCAGACGAGGCGGCCGAGCGGGTCGACCAGCGCCGCGGTGCGACAATTGCCGATCAAAGCGAGATCGAGCGGCTGTCGACCGCCGAGCCGCCGACTCTCCTGAGTCTCGCTCATTCGCCGAGCCTTCCGAGCCAGGCGCGCAAATCCTTGGGACTCGCAAACCAGCCCGACACGCCGGGCAGTTCGGCGCCGACGGAGAACGCCAATCCGCCGAGCGCAAGAGCCTTCTGGAATCCCGGCAAGTCGACCCGATCGTCGGCGACGAAAATCGGACGGCGGCCGGCGAAAGGCGGCCGCGACATGAAATGCTCGATCGCTTTTCCCTTATCGAAACCGGCGAGCTTGATCTCGTAGACCGACCGACCGCCGATCACCTCCAGCGGCAATTCCGGATATTCGCGTCGAAATTGCTCGAGCGCCTCGCGAATGTCGTCGGCGACCGGACCGGCGAACCTATAATGAACGGCGAAGCTTATCCCCTTGTTTTCGGCGAACGCGCCTGGGAACTTCTCGATAAGGTCATTGAGACGGATCCATGCTTCTTCCGGCAGCCGACCTGCCGCCAATGACCGCTCCGACTCTTCCGGCGCATACCGAATTTCGCCGCCATGCACGCCGCTGGCCCGCAATCGGAGCGGCTTGAACAATCGATCGAGCTCGCCGATCGGACGACCGCTCACCAAAGCGAGCGCGCCGTCGAGGCGGCGCTCCGCCGCCGCCAATTCTCCAAGCAGCGCGGAAGGAACGTCGACCGTGTCCGGCGTCGGCGCCAGGTCGATAATCGTCCCGTCCACGTCCAGGAAAAGGCTGATCGAATGTCGATCCAAAGTCGCCGGTTCAGGCGCCGTCATTCACCATCCTTTCCATTTGAACAAAATCCGGCAGCCGCCGGCTGTCAATCTTGGTTCGCTCATAAGGGGAGATTGCGTCAAGGACACACTACGCGCTCATGCAACTCCCGTGACCCGCCCGTCGTTCCTGGGTAACGCGATTGTGAACTGCGCCGGCTCTTCGAATGCTAGGAGAGATACGAGGCGAAAGAGCGGCGCAAGATGCGGAGACGAGCGGCCGCCCGGCGAGGCTGCCGACCGGACCGGACCAGGCCGAGCGCGGATGAGTACGAGCGGGAGGAGGAATGATGCGCGAACGGCGGGACGACCTTGTCGCGACTATCCGGAGCGGCCGGTTACAGGGCTTTTGGCGAGACGGGGTCGGGGCGTTCCTCGGCGTTCCCTACGCGGCCGCGCCGGTCGGACCTTTGCGGCTCCAATCGCCGGCGCCTGCGCCGCCCTGGTCGGGCGTGCGCGAGGCGCTCGCCTATGGCCCGACTGCGCCGCAGCCTTATCGGCCCTCGACGCTGATTCCCGAGCCGACGATCGACGGCGACGACTACCTCAACCTCAACGTCTTCACGCCGGATTTGCAGCCGGCGCGCCGCCCGGTTCTCGTCTGGATTCACGGCGGCGGCTTTTTCGCCGGCGGCAATGTCAGTCCCTGGTACGACGGGACGTCTTTCGCGACGGCCGGGATCGTCTTCGTCTCGATCAATTATCGCCTCGGCGTCGAAGGCTTCCTGCCGATCGCCGGCGCGCCGTCCAATCGCGGCGTCCGCGATTGGATCGCCGCGCTCGAATGGGTCAGAGACAATATCGAGGCTTTCGGCGGCGATCCGGCCAATGTGACGATCGCCGGACAGTCCGCCGGCGGCATGGCCTGCGCGACGCTGCTCGCGACGCCGGCGCGAGGCCTATTCAACAAAGCGATCCTGATGAGCGGCTCGATCGAGCTGCGCGGCGCCAATCGGCGGCTCGCCGAATTCCTGCCGCGCTTCGAAGCGCTTGTCGGCGCGCCTGCGACGTTCGAGGCTTTGAGCGCGATTTCGACCGAACGCCTCATCGCCGCGCAAGAGAAGGCGTCCGGGCCCGGCGAAACCGGGCGCGCCGAAGAGGTCGCGTTGGGATTCTCCAAGGGCTTGGCTTTGCGTCCGCAAATCGACGGCGACCTGTTGCCGATCGACATCGGGCAGGCGATCCGCCGCGGCGGGAGCGATGACGTCGCGTTAATGGTCGGCGCGACCGCCGACGAATTCCTTTTCCTGATCCGCGGCGCGGACGCGGCCAAAACCGATCGGACGCTCGCCGCCTTCTTCAACGACGCTGAGGGCGTCGCGCGCTTCCGCCGTCTCCATCCCGGCGCTTCGCCGGACGAGTTGCTCGGGCGCGCCATTGCCGAATTCGCCTTTCGGGCGCCGGCGGCGGAATTGGCCGAATGGCGGCTCGGCGCCGCCGCACCGACATTTGTCTACGATTTCCGCTGGCGGCCGGCGGAAGGACTGCTGGGATCGTGCCATTGCCTCGACGTTCCTTTCGCGTTCAATCGCCTTGGCGCGCAACAAGTCGGCGGCGTCGCCGGCGCGAACCCGCCGCAGGGCCTGGCCGACGCCGTGCATCAGGCCTGGATCTCCTTCGTCAAAACCGGCGATGCGGGATGGCCGGCCTATCGCGCGGACAAGCGCGAAGCGATGGTTTTCGACGATCCTTGCCGCATCGAGAGGAACGCGCTGCGGTTGGAGCGGGAGGTTTGGCTCGCCGAGGCGCCATAGCGGCGCGCCAGCTCTGGTAGCCGCGTAACGGGCCAGCGACGAGGCGCAGTGAAAGACGGGATGAAACGGTTCGAAGATTTATCGCCCGCTCTTGACGATCGCGCGCCGGCCAGCCTGACGCCCGGCGAGCCTATCGCCGTCGCCCGGCTGCTCGCCTTTCTGCTGCCGGCGGCCTTCGCCCTTTATGCGAATTTCCAGGGCGTCCAACTCATTCTCGTTCCCGCCCAGGTCGAGGCGATCGACCCGACGCGGAAGATCGGCAGCCTTGCGCTGCTCACCGTGCTTTGCGCGATCGCCGGCGTCGCCGGCCTGATGGCGGGCGGCGCCGTGACCGACGCGACGCGGAGCCGATGGGGACGCCGGGCGCCCTGGCTCGCGACCATGGCGGCGGCGTCCGCGACGATCTCGTTGGCGCTCGGCTTTCAGCGTCGCCTCGCATCGATCGCCGCGCTTTACGCGGCGCTGTGGTTCACGCTCAATTTCTTTCAAGGCGCGATGCTCGCGGTTGTGCCCGACCGCGTGCCGCTCGAGAAGCGCAGCCTCGCCTCCTCGATCATCGGCGTCGGCGCGCCCATCGGCGTGCTGATCGGCGTCAATATCGCCGCCTGGGCGACGGGCGAGGCGGGCTATGCGATTTTGGCGGCGATGCTCCTCGCGACCACGGCGGCCTTTGTATTCTTCGCCCGCGAAGGAGCCTATCGCGCGGCAGGCGCGTCGCTTCGCTTCGGCTGGCGCGCGGCGCTCCGCTCGCTCGTCGCGTTCCGCGCGCATGATTTCGCCGTGGTCTTCGCGCTGCGGACGACGATGTTCGTCGCGCAATTTTCGATCAACAATTACCTGCTCTATATTCTGCAAGATCATATCGGCGCGTCTCGATTGCCGGCGGGCAGCGGCCAGATCGCGGCGGGCGCGGTCAGTTCGCTGCGCATCCTGGTCACCGTCCCCACCATTTTCGCCGCCGGCTGGCTCGCCGGCCGAACCGCGCGGCGGAAATTGTTCGTACAGGCTTATGCGCTCGCCATGGCCGCAGCCTCGCTCGTCCCGATCGCCGCGTCGACTTGGTCCGGCATGCTGATTTTCGCGACGCTGAGCGGCCTCGCCATCGGCGTCTATTCGGCGATCGATCTCGACCTGATGTCGCATGTTCTGCCGGATAAGAACGCCGCCGGGCGCGATCTCGCCATGTTGGTCATGGCCGGGGCCGCCGCGCAATTGCTCGCCCCGGCGATCGGCGGCGGCCTGATCAAGCTTCTCGGCTATGACGCGCTGTTTCTCTTCGGCGCGCTCGGCGCGCTGGCGGTCGGCGGCAGCGCCTTCCTGCTGCGCAGCGTCCGCTGAAACGCGTCGTTCATCATTGCGTCATCTGCGCTTGCTGCAACGCGTCTCGCCCGATTCCCAGGAGGCCGATATGACGATTGAGCGAATATCGAACGAGGTGACGCGCCGAGACGTCCTTGTCGGCGCGGCGGGCGTCGTCGCGGCCTCGATCGCGCCGGCTTCGCCGGCCGCGGCGCAGGGCGCGACGATTTCGGGAATCGTCTTCGAGGATCGCAGCGGCTCGGGCCGGCGACAGGACGGCGACGCGGGCATCGCCAATGTTCTCGTCTCGAACGGCAGGGACGTCGCCGTCACCGACGCGGATGGCCGCTATACGCTGCCGCTTCCCGACGAAGCGACCATTTTCGTGATCAAGCCGGCTGGCTACGCCCCACCGATCGATCCGACGACGATGCTGTCGCGCTTCTATGTCCATCATTATCCGAACGGCTCGCCCGAATCGTTGGACCTGACCTTCGCCGGCTTGGCGCCAACGGCGCCTTTGCCCGCTTCGCTCGATTTCCCTCTCCGCCGGCAAGACGAGCCGAAAGCTTTCGAAGTCGTGCTGTTTGCCGATCCGCAGCCCGAATCCGAAGCAGAGGTCGATTTCATTCGTGAGGACGTCGTCGACGCGCTGGTCGGAACCAAGGCGAAATTCGGCGTTACCGCCGGCGACCTCATGTTCGACGACCTGTCGCTCTATGACCGCTACAACAAGATCGTCGCGACGATCGGCCTGCCCTGGTGGAATATCGGCGGCAATCACGACCTCAACTACGAGGCGCCGGACCGGCGCTACAGCCGCGAAACTTTCAAGCGCGTCTTCGGTCCGAATTACTATGCTTTCTGCTACGCCGAGGCCGTATTCATAATGCTCGACGATGTCGACTATCTCGGGGCGGACCAATCGCGGCCGCGCGGCGCAGGCCGCTATCAAGGCCGGCTCGACGACGCTCAACTCGACTTCGTCCGCAACGTCCTCGCCCACACGCCGCCGGAAAAGCTGATCGTTCTTTTTATGCATATCCCGCTGCGCACCGATCTCGACTCGCGCGATCCAAGCGTGAACTTGACCAACCGCGACGCGCTGTTCGCCCTTCTCGACGGCCGCCGCTACACGGTCAGCTTCTCCGGACACACGCACACCACTGAACATCATTATTTCGACGCCGCCGACGGCTGGAGAGGGTCGGAGCCGCATCACCATCACGTCATGACCGCGGTCTCCGGCTCGTGGTGGAGCGGGCCGTACGACCATCGCGGCGTCGCCTGCGCCGATAGCCGCGACGGCAGCCCGAACGGCTTTCACATGCTCGCCGTCGACGGCAATTCGTACCGCACGCGGTTCGTCCCGGCCAAGGAGCCGAACCAGCGGCAGATGCGCATCTCGGTCGACTCCGCCTATCACCGCGCGCAACGCGAGCTGATGCGCGACTTCCGGCCTGGGCGATTGCTCGCTTCGCCGATTCCGCTCGCCGCAATTCCGGCGACGCAGATCGTCGTCAATATTTTCGACGGCGGGCCGAAGACAAATGTCGCGCTCAAACTGGGAGACCGGGCGCCGATCGCGATGAAGCGCGTCAGGACGCCCGATCCGTTCGTCGAGGAAGTGTTCTTACGCAACGAGGCGACGAAGAAGCCCTGGGTCAAAGCAGAGCCGTCGTCGCATATCTGGACCGCGCGCCTGCCGGCGGACCTGCCCGCCGGGACGCATCGCGCCGCCGTGGAGGCGGTGAACGAATACGGCGATAAGATTTATGGACGGATCGCGCTCGAGGTGACGGGGTAGGCGATCAACCGCCGACGAAGCTCCTCGGCGCCGGCGCGATCACCGACGCCGCGCCATTGCCGATTTGCATGATGGCGAGGCCGCGCTCGGAGAGCCCGTCCGGGCGGAACCGGAACACGCCGTCGGCGCCGTTAAATCCCGACGGATTAGTCAAGACGCGATCGGAGAATTTGTCCGGGCCTTGCGAGCGGGCGAGGGCCGAGGCGAGCGACACCGCGTCGTAGGAGAGGGTGGCGAGGCGAGTCGGATCGCTGTTGAACTTGGCGCGATAGCGCTCCGCGAAAGCGTTGAATCCGGAATTGTCGGGGGCCGCGAACCAGGCGCCCTGGAGCGCCGGCAGGCGCAAGGTGCGCGCGTCGTTCCAGACGCCGGTGCCGAGGATCTGCGTTTTGACGCCGCTCGCGTTCAGTGCGTCATTGACGGCGGCCATGGCGTCGGCCTGCTCGCCGACGAAGAGCGCGTCGATCTGGTTGGAGATTGCCGAGAGCTGCGAGGCGGCGCTCGCGGCTTGGCCGGGCGGATAGCGGATGACGCTCACGACGGTCACGCCGAGCCGCGACGAGTTGCGCTGGAATTCGGCGGCCGCGACATTGCCGAACTCGTTCTGCGGCGCGAGAACGGCGAAAGATTTTTTGCCGCGCGATCGCGCATAATCCATGATCCGATCGACATAGCCTTCGATTAGGAACGACAGCAGATACACGCCATGCGAGGCGACGCTGGCGTCGGTCGAGAAGGCGATGACCGGCTTGCCCGCCGCCTTGGCGACCCGGCCGGCTTCGCGCACGCCAGGCGCAAAGAGCGGACCGATAATCAGCTCCGCGCCTGCGCCGAGGGCCGCCTGGGCCGCCTGAGCCGCGCCTTCGGGCGTCGAATGATCGTCCTCGACCATCAGCGTGATGTCCGAGCCGCCCGATTCCTGGATTGCGAGCGCCGCGGCGTTGCGCAGCGAGGTCCCGATCGCGCTCGGTCCGCCATTTTGGGTCAGGGGCAGGACGAGACCGACGCGGGTTGGTCCGGAGCCGATCGTTTCGCCGACAGTCGGGGCGTTGAGCGGCTGCGATTGGACCGGCGTCGTCGGCGCAGCGAGGGAAGAATCGTTCGAGCCGCCGCCAAAGCCGCCGGTCGGGCCGCAACCGGCCAAGGCAAAGCCGGCGCAAGCAGCGAATGCGGCGCCGAACAGGCGCAAAATTCGGGGCCGCGGCAGCGTAGGCCGTCGCCAAGGCAGCGAGACAATCGACAAGAAGACCTCCCCGAGTCAGCGACCGTTCGATCCTATCGCGCCTGCTGACGCGGCGAGCGCCGCCTCCTGAAGCGCCCCAAGCAGCGTCGAGCGCTCATCGCCTCCGAATATGGCATTTTAAGCCGCGGGTGGTAAACGCCTGCTTGAAAGCTGAGCGCGACGCCGCTTGCCGCCGAGCGGCGCGGTTCTGTATAAGAAACAATCGGACGAAATAACGAACAGCTCGAGCGAGGCGGGCCATGGCGCGAGAAAACGCCGAATCGATGCGCGGACCAAGCGCGTTCACCGCCTTGGGCCTGCGCGCGGAAGCCGATCCGATCGCGCCCGGCTTGCACGTCGTGGCGACGCCGATCGGCAATTTGCGCGACATTACGCTGCGCGCGCTGTCGACCCTGGCCGCCGCCGACGCGGTGGTCGCGGAAGATACGCGCGTGACGCGGACATTGCTCGCCCATTACGGCATCGCGACGCCGCTCATCGCTTATCACGAGCACAACGCCGCCGTGGTGCGTCCGCACCTCATGGCGCGGCTCGCCGCCGGCGCGGCTTTGGCGCTGGTCTCCGACGCCGGCACGCCGCTCGTCTCCGATCCGGGTTATCGGCTCGTCGCCGAGGCTTTGGAGGCGGGCGTTTCGGTCACCTCCGTTCCGGGTCCCTCGGCCGTGCTGGCCGCGCTGGTCGTCGCCGGCCTGCCGACCGACCGTTTCTATTTCGAAGGCTTCCTGCCGCCGAAAAGCGCGGCGCGGCGAGCCCGCATCGCCGAACTCGCCGCGATTCCCTCGACCCTGGTCTTTTTCGAATCGCCGCGCCGCATCGCCGAGACGCTCGCCGATCTTGCCGCCGAGCTTGGGCCGCGCGCCGGCGTCGTCGCGCGGGAGCTCACCAAGCTTTATGAGACGACGCGACGCGGGCCGCTCGACCGCTTGGCCGCCGAATTCGCCGCCGAAGCGCCGCCCAAGGGCGAGATCGTCGTCCTGGTCGGCCCGCCAGAGCCGGCGGCGCCGGTCGCCGAAGAAGAGATCGACAAGCGCCTCGCCGCGGCGCTCGAAACGCTGAGCGTCAAGGATGCGGCCGCGACGGTTTCGGCGGAGACGGGCGCGCCGCGGCGACGGGTCTACGCCCGCGCCCTGGCGCTTGCCGCGGGCAGGCGCTGAATGGCGAGGCCGATCGGCCGCAAACGCAAGGCGACGCCGTTCGAGGCGAAATGGCGCGCGCATCGCTGGGGGTTGCGCGCCGAATGGCTCGCCGCCGCCTTTCTGGCGATGAAGGGCTACCGCATATTGGCGCGCAAATTCGTGGTCGCCGGCGGCGAGATCGACCTCGTCGCGGCGCGCGGCGGCGTGATCGCCTTTATCGAGGTTAAGGCAAGGCCCAGCTTCGACGAAGCGCTGATCGCCATAGACGCGGCCAAAAGGCGGCGCATCGGCCGCGCCGCGCGCGTCTGGCTGATGCGCAATCCTTCCGCCGTGCGGACGACGCTGCGCGGCGACGCGGTGCTGATCGCGCCAAGGCGCTGGCCGAGACACGTGCAGGCGGCGTTCGATCTGGAGGTGGAATGACGGACAAGCGGCGACGTACTCTCGGTTAAGCGCCGCGGCGCGTTCTCGTCACGACCGGCGCCGAGTCCCATCTTTGAGTTTGCACGGTTCTCACGCATAATCGCTCGAGGGCGATCAAGCGCCAATCGTCGGCGCGGTCCCATACCAATCAGGATAAACTCATGCCTCTCCGCGTCGCCGTGCAAATGGACCCGATCGATAAGATCAAAATCGCCGGCGATTCGACTTTCGCTCTGCTGCTCGAAGCGCAAGCCCGGGGCCACAAGCTCCTGTACTATACGCCGGATCGCCTCACTCAGCTCGGTCCGCAGGTGCTGACCCGAGCGCAGGCGCTCGAAGTCAAGGACGTGCAGGGCGAACACGCCAAGCTCGGACCAGCGGAGACGGTCGATCTTTCCAGCCTCGACGTCGTGCTGCTGCGCCAGGATCCGCCTTTCGATCTCGCCTATCTCACGACGACGCATTTCCTCGAGCGCATCCATCCCAAGACTCTCGTCGTCAACGACCCGGCCTCGGTGCGCAACGCGCCCGAAAAGCTTTTCGTCATGGATTTCCCGCAATTGATGCCGCCGACCTTGATCTCGCGCGACCGCGACGCGATCGAAGCGTTCCGGGCCGAGCATGGCGAGGTCGTGATGAAGCCGCTGCACGGCTTCGGCGGCGTCAGCGTCTTCAAAATCGCGCCGAAGGACGCCAATTTCGGCTCGCTTTACGATCTCTTCGCGACGACCTTCCGCGAGCCCTGGGTCACGCAGAAGTTCCTTCCGCAGATCGCCAGAGGCGACAAGCGCATCGTTCTTGTCGACGGCGAGCCGTTGGGCGCGGTCAATCGCGTGCCGTCCGCCGACGACATACGCGCCAATATGGTCCGCGGCGGCGCGGCCGTCGCCACCGAACTCACCGCGCGCGAGCGCGAAATCTCCGCGACGATCGGCCACGAATTGAAGCGCCGCGGCCTCGTCTTCGTCGGCATCGACGTGATCGACGGCTACCTGACCGAGATCAACGTCACCTCGCCGACCGGCATCCGCGCCATCGCGCGAGTCGGCGGGCCGAATCTCGCTGCGGCGATTTGGGACGCGATCGAGCGGAGGAGAAAAGGATGAACCCTTTCTCCTTGCCCAGAACCCGACCGATCATCCGCGCCGCAAAGTCATTGACGCGACGCCGGCCGAGAGATCGAGGCCGCCCTGCATCTGTATCGAGAGCGGTTGGAGGGTGAAGGAGCGATCCGAGCCGCCGACAAGCGCGTTCGCGCCAGCGCCGACGCCGGCGGTGGCGGAGGCGGCGACCCCGGCATAATCTCCGGCAAGAGCGCCGCGCCGAGGACCTTCGGTGGCCGAGAACACATCCCAAGCGAGGACGCCTTGCGTCGTCGCGCCGATATCGAGGCCGAATTTTTGAATTTTGCCGAAATAATGTTCCTTACGGCCTCGCGCCGACGTGAACACGCATTCCATTTCTTTGGTGGAGGCGATGATGAGGCCAAGACCGCCGGACACTTCGCAGCGCAGCGCGCCGACTTTGACGCCGCCTTGCGGGAGAGCGGGCGCCGCCAGGCCGACAACGGCCGCGGTCGTCACGACGCCAAGAGCTATTCGGAATTTCATCGATTTCCCCTTTGCTGCTTAGGCGCGTTTTCGCGCCACCCGAAAACAGCTTTGCGACGCGGATTGTTCCCGCCATGTTCGAGCCTGGTACGGGCGGCGCCGGAGCGGGCGCCGCCTGTCCGCGTCACGGCGTCTTCGGCTTCACGAATTTGAGCACGAAGCGATCGCTCTCGCCGATCGCTTCGTATTTCTCGCGGTCTTGATCCTTGAGCCGGAAGGTCGGCGGCAGAGTCCAGACGCCGGCCGGATAATCCTTCGTATCTTTCGGATTGGCGTTGATTTCCGACTCGCCGGCGAGCTTGAAGCCAGCGGCTTCGGCGAGGCGGATCGCGTAATCCTGCCGCACATAGCCGCTTTTCGCCTTGGGATCCTGCGGCTGATCGGTCCTGCCGCGATGCTCCTCGACGCCGAGCACGCCGCCGGGCTTCAGCGCGTCATAGAAAGCCCGGAACGCCGCCTCGGCCGTTCCATCCGCCATCCAATTGTGGATGTTGCGGAAGGTCAGTACGAAGTCGGCGCTGCCGGGAGGCGACGGCTCCGCGCGGCCGGGATCGAATTCGCTGATCTCGACCTTGGCGTAATTCGTCGGATCGGCGGCGATCGTGGCCCTGAAAGCCGCATTGCCGCGTTGTACTTCCTCCAAGGGCGAATCCTTCGGCCCGATCGCCGCGACATAGCGGCCGCGCTCTTTGAGGTACGGCGCGAGAATCTCGGTCCAATAGCCGGCGCCGCCCGGATCGATCTCGACGACCGTCGCCGCGTCGCCGACGCCAAAGAAGCTCAAGACTTCGAAAGGATGGCGATATGGATCGCGCGCGACGTTCTTGGCCGAGCGCTGCGGCCCGTCGACCAATGCGCGCAGCTTGCCGGCATCGACCTCCGCGCCGGCCGCTGCGCCAAACCAAGACACGCCGGCCAGACCGATCGCCAGCAGCATTCCCGACATGGCGCGCGCAAACACTCTCATTGCAACGGTCCCACATGGCTTTGTCTACCAAAACAATAGACTGATCCTCGCCAGCGTCAACGCAATTGCCGTCGCGCGGCGCTTGCTTCATACGGATTCGCCATATCGACCGCCGCCGAGGAGGAGCCGCTTTGCTGATCGCCGAAAGCCGCGTGCTGCATCGCAGCCTCAGGGACGATCTGCCGATCGCTGCGCGGGGCGAGGGCGTGCGCCTCTATGATGCGCAAGGTCGCGAGTATCTCGACGCGTGCGGCGGCGCTGCGGTTTCCTGCCTCGGCCATTCGCATCCGGCGCCGATCGCAGCGATCAAGCGCCAGGCCGAAACGCTCGCTTACGCCCATACCGCCTTTTTCACCAGCGAACCGGCCGAGCGGCTGGCGTTCGAACTTCTCGACCGCGCGCCAAAAAATTTCGCCAGGGGCCGCGTGATGTTCCTGAACTCCGGTTCGGAGGCGAACGAGGCGGCGCTGAAGCTGGCGCGTCAATATCATCTCGAACTCGGGCGTGAAAGCCGCGGCAAGTTCGTCGCCCGCGACTTCGCCTATCACGGCGCGACGCTCGGCGCCCTGTCGGCCGGCGGCCATCGCGCGCGGCGCGCGACCTATGCGCCGATGCTGATCGATGTCGGCCGCATTCCTGCTTGCTACGCCTATCGCGGCTGCGCGGACGGCGAGAGCGAAGCGGCCTATGGCCGCCGCGTCGCCGACGCCCTGGAAGATGAGATCGAAAGGCTCGGGCCCGACAACGTCGCCGCCTTCATCGCCGAGCCGGTCTCGGGCGCGACGCTCGGCGCGGTCCCGCCGGTCAAAGGCTATTTCAAGCGCATTCGCGAGATTTGCGACGCGCACGATGTTCTCCTCATCGCCGACGAGGTGATGTGCGGCTCGGGCCGCACCGGGACGTTCTTCGCGCTCGACCAGGAGGATGTCGCGGCCGACATCGTCGTCATCGCCAAGGGCCTCGGCGCGGGCCTGCAGCCGATCGCCGCGGTTCTCGCCAGCGAGCGCGTAATTGCAGCGATCGAGAACGGCTCCGGCGCGCTGGCGCATGGCCAGACCTACATGGCTCACCCGACGGTCTGCGCCGCGGCGCTCGCTGTCCTCGAGACGATCGAGCGCGACAGGCTCATCGACAATGTGCGCGCTCGCGGCGAACAATTGAACACGCTGCTCAGCGCGCGGTTGGGCCAGCATCCGCATGTCGGCGATATTCGCGGCCGCGGGCTGTTTCGCGGCGTCGAGTTCGTACTGGACCGCGACAGCAAGACGCCGTTTCCGGCGCAAGCGAAGCTCGCGCACAAGCTGAAGCAGGCGGCGATGGCGCGCGGGCTGATGGTCTATCCGGCCAGCGGCTGCGTCGACGGCGTTCTCGGCGATCATGTCCTGCTGGCGCCCCCGTATATTGTCGACGCCGCCGATGTCGAATTGATCGTCGAGCGTTTCGCGGCGGCGCTGCAGGACGCGGTCGAAAGTGCTGAACGCGCTCTGCAATAGCCTCGCCAAGCCAACGCGCCTTTGCAGGGTCGAAAGCTTCCGCGGGTTGCCAAAACCCGACCGTCCTTTAGAAAGAAGGCAAACGGCGCGCCGCGCGACGCCTTTTGCTAAGTTCCCGGAGGAGACGAATGTCCACGAAACCGCCCTTCCGCGCCGATCATGTCGGCTCCTATCTTCGCCCCAAGCGGCTCGCCGAGGCGCGCGACGCCTTCTTCGCCGGCAAGCTGCCGGCCGACGCGCTGCGTGAGGTCGAGGACGAGTGCATCCGCGAGGTGGTGAAGAAGCAGGAGGAGGTTGGGCTCAAAGGGATCACCGACGGCGAATTCCGCCGCACCTATTTCCATGTCGATTTCCTCGAGAAGCTCGACGGCGTCACCGTCACCTATGGCGAATTCGTCGCCAAATTCCGCAAAGACGACGGCGCCGAGGTCGGCTTCCGTCCGCCGACCATGCATGTCGAATCGAAAATACGGCACGCGTCGCCGATCCAAGGCCGGGACTTCGATTTCCTCAAAAGCGTGACGAGCCGGACGCCGAAAGTCTGCATCCCGGCGCCGTCGATGCTGCATTTTCGCGGCGGACGGAAGGCGATCAGCGAGACGGCCTATCCCGATCTGGAAGCCTTTTATGACGATCTGACCGCCGCGTACCGCGACGAGATCGCCGATCTCGCCAAGCGCGGCTGCCGTTATCTGCAGCTCGACGACACCAATCTCGCCTATCTCTGCGATCCGGCGATCCGCGAATCGACCAAGGCTCGCGGCGACGATCCTGACGCGCTGACCCATCTTTATTGCCGGCTGGTCAATGATTCGATCCGCGACCGGCCGAGCGACATGGTGATTTCGGTTCATCTCTGCCGCGGCAATTTCAAGAGCGCCTGGGTGGCGCAAGGCGGCTACGAGCCGGTCGCCGAAATCCTGCTCAACGAGATGAAGATCGACGGCTTCTTCCTCGAATATGACGACGAGCGCTCCGGCGATTTTGCGCCTCTGCGGTTCACCCCCAAGGGCAAGATGATCGTGCTCGGCCTGATGAGCTCGAAGAAGAGGGACGTCGAGCCGAAGGACGAGATCAAGCGGCGCATCGAAGAGGCCAGCCGCTACGTGCCGCTCGAGCAATGCGGCCTCAGCCATCAATGCGGCTTCTCCTCCACCGCCCATGGCAACGATCTCGGCGAAGGCGACGAGTGGGCTAAGCTCGCGCGCTGCGTCGAGGTCGCGCGCGAGGTCTGGGGCGAAGTCTGAGCGCCTGAACGGACTGTCATTTCCGCGAAAGCGGGGATCCAGCACGGCGTTTCCTCCAAGCGCGGCGGTTCCTGGATTCCCGCTTGCGCGCATAGGCGTTAAAAAGTCCGGGCGAAGCGTTGATAGGCGCGTCGCCGCGGCGGTTCGTGGAGATGGCGGGCGAGCGCGGCTTTGCGACGCCGCAAGAGCGCAAATGTCGGGGCGGGAAAGACAG